>Ga0137431_1000051_pt1 | contig 65856 bp, 48 predicted proteins | sample EasRivERMZT800_2_FD_104646 | JGI IMG/M metagenome (GOLD analysis project Ga0137431, IMG submission 104646) | Soil microbial communities from meander-bound floodplain in the East River, Colorado, USA - East River MetaG ERMZT800_2 | ecosystem: Environmental > Terrestrial > Soil > Floodplain ... | reverse complement strand
CCTTGTCCCGGTGGATCCCCAACTCGCGGCCGATCCGCCGAAACGACCAGCCCCTCGCTCGAAGTACATGAATCGCCTGAACTTGTGCCATCCTGAGACAATTCGCCATCGACACCTCCTCCAGCCAACCATTGGCTGGAAAGGGTGTGACAACGAATCAATGCCTCCTCAAGATGGCCGGTTTTCACCTGCCCGCTCCTGGCCGGTTTTGCCCGCCCGATGACACGTGCTGCTGACGGCGGCCGAGAAGGACGCCCTCACCGACGCCGAGGTCATCGTGAAAGATGACGATCCGGATACCGGACTTTTGCCGAAGTTCTATACGGTGGACAGCTTCATGAAACGAGCGTACCAAGATGCGTACATCGATATCGTGAATCTTGACGCTGCATACAATCCGAATCGGTTCGTGCCGTTTGACCTCTACCTGACCGCTGTCGACTTAGATACTGGAGCTGGCTGGAACAATGGAAAAGATCGAGAATCCTCCGATGCGTTCTGGGTCAGTCTTGTGGTAGCATCTTACCAGCATGGAGATCTTGTTCTCAATTCCGGTCCCAATGACAACGATCCGGATCCCCAGGTACATAACTCTACCTATCCGAACCCCCCCTGGTGGCCTCCGGGCTCCGGGAATGACGAAGAGATTATTTCCGGAACAACGGTCACCGGTGGTGATTGGGATAGCGTCATATTTCGAGCAGCCATCGTTGATTTCCCAGGATACCCCCGCGAAGAGAGCCATTCATGTTTTGGAGACGCGCTGGGTCCTTGATTTACCTTGAGACAATTCGTGATCACGCCCACGGCAATGCCCAAATCATGCTGGCACTCGAACGTTACACGGTCGTCCACGAATCTGGTCATCAGTTCAAGCTTGAGCACACGGATGGTCGCTGGCCGCCGGACGATGACGAGGACCCAACTGGTGACTATATCATGACCGATGTTACCGACCAAACCGGAATGGCGCCGAATCTGTCTTTCGGCGCGCGCTGCGTGAAGAAGATTCGAGAGTCTGATTATCCGCCGCAGCCATAGCTAGGGAATTGAGGATTATGATATCACAATGTAACATTCGTCTAGTCGGCGTATTGTCTACCATTGTTCTGCATATTCAAATGTCAACCTCAATTGCCCTTGCCGAATCAAGACAGACCTTACCGATGCGAATCGAACTACAAGTCGATAAGGCCCTTTATTATGTCGGAGAAGATTTTCCAATCACTGTGCGAATTGCCAATCCAAATGGATTTGATGTGTATCTGCGGGGATTTGAGTTCGGCCCATTAGAGCCACGACTTATGATTCGATTTCCCACCGAAGATGACTTTCAAGACTTCTCAAATGCTGGCACAATTAGTCCATTTGGGGGGCCTCCTGTAGTAATTCCTGCAAGTGGATATATAGAGCACCGCCGTTTGGTGTTTATTGATACTCGAATCTACGGTGGGCACTGGACACTGATGGCTCCAGGAACTTATCGGATGCGGTTTGATTCGTCGTTAACCTCAGTACGCCGGGACAATGAAAGTGACAGCGCCAAGATTGCCTGGGGCCTTGATGAAATCGGCATCACCCTAATGATGCCGTCCGGACGCAATGCACTAGCTCTCGAGTTCTTGCGTGGCAAGGCGACTGAGTTAGCGGAACAGGAGCGTAACCCAAGGCAAGGGTTTGAAACCGATAGGTACAAACTTAGGTTTTATGGAGAATTCCTTGACCGTTTTGGAGATACCGTTTACGCGCCGGAAATCCGCTGGGAATTGACGAAGCTGGCGGCCCATGAGCTTCAAGACCCACACGGACCATTGTATAGAGACAAGCAACTTGCCGACATATTTGGCCAATGCCTAACGTACTGTTTGGATCGCGGTGGGGCCTACTCAGACGAGTTTTTGCGTTGGGAGCTAAACCGTGGTGGATCCCAGATCATGGAGCTTCTCAAGCAGCTTGGGCAGTTCGAGCTGTTCAAGCGTATGGCTGATGAGCTCGATCGGAAGTACCCGACTGACGAGGAAGGCAAACTCCTTCGCCGAGTTTGGATCGAGGCCCTTACCGGCGACGAGGACAAGGCCAGGAAAATCGGGCAAGACCTGTCGGATCGTTTTCCAACCTACCCGTGGAGCCGCAACATCACCGGCACAATTGACAGTCTCCTTCGCCAACGCGCCGAGCACGCTGAGAAGCCGTAACCCCGGGCAGAGTCATACCGCAAACCGCCTTGACAGCGATGGTTTAACCGACAAAAACGTTCGTGCGTCGGTTCCATTTGCCTACGCCCACCGTTCCAGAAAAACCCGGACTAGCACACCGGTGATGGATCTGTGCGCGATACGAATGTTGTCGCTTGGCGGGCCCGAATCGACGAACGAACTCATGGGGATGATTGTCTCTTCGTCTTGCATCGTTCGGCAGACTACATAACGCTCCACGATCGTGTCGTCGAGATCGTGCCCCGCGCGATGCACGGCCAGGGCGGCGCGGTCGAACAACTCGGAAAACCCGCGGCGCAATCGGTCCAAATCCAACGCGCCCGCCCCCATGTCCACGGGCAGCGTGTCCTCAAAGATAACCTTCCGCTCGATGCGCCTTTCCACTCGATCCACGGGGTCCAACCTAACTCGCTGGGCGAAAGCCGACAATGGCGCAACGGCTGCCTGACTCGCGTGACCATGTTCCGATCCAGGATTCATTCCAGTTTCCAGTTTCCAGTCTCTAGTTTCTAGTGCGGCGTGGCATGGCCCACGCTTGCGTGGCCATGCATTCGGATGCCGAAGCTCGCCCCAGAAGCGGAAACACGTCGATCGGTGAAACTCGACCCGTTACCGATCGGCCTGCGCGTTATTGGGGTATCCGAGCGGTGGAGGAGGCGGCGTGGCATGGCCCACGCTTGCGTGGCCATGCATTCGGATGCCGAAGCTCGCCCCAGAAGCGGAAACGCGTCGATCGGTGAAACCGGACCCCTTACCGATCGGCCTGCGCGTTATTGGGATATCCGAGCGGCAGAGGAGGCACCGCATCGGCGCGGGGGGATCCCGCGCCCCAAGGGTGCGGGCTTGGATGATGGGTGCCATGGGCAAGCTCTGCTTGCCCGTGTTCGATCACGAACGGAGACGGTACGAAAACACCAAGCGGAAAGGCGATTAATATGAGCGCACTCCACATTATAAATCGATCAAAAAAGGGTCAAAAACGACCCCAAAACCGTTCAAAATCGATCGAAAAACGTCAAAAAACGACCAAAAACACATCGAAAACGGTCGAAAATGGAGCGCCTGCTCGACAGGGAGAAGAAGACCTCGCTCGCGTTTTACCCTTGTTTCCCAGGGCAATGTCACGCAATGGCACGAGTGTCACTCCATGTCACACCCAGAAAAACGGGTTTGCAAACGCAGTCCTTTGCAATCCACGCCGTATGAATCAAAGCGGCACACGCCGTGGAAACGGTCTCTGGAGAGCGAGGGGGGCGCTTGGATGCAGGCGCGAACTCAGAAACGCGCGATGTCAGACCGATGATCGCTTGCGCCGACGGAAGGCGCAGAGGCAACCCGAAAGGACCAGCAGCGCCAAGGTGCCCGGCTCGGGCGTCACGGTGTATTCGATGTGGAAGTGGAACGGCTCCAGGAACCCGTGCGGGGCGGGAAGGCCCGGCGGAAGCTCCCCGTGCTGATGCCCGGCTTCGAGATTGCGCAGCCGGTCGTACGGGAACGTGGCCATGATCGATAAGGTGTTCGTGCCTGCGCCGCTGATGACCCAATCGATGTCATCCTCACCCAGAGTGAAATTAGGCATGGGATGCTCGGCCATTTCGCCGGCGGCCAGGAAGTCGTCAAGGTCGCGGAATGTTTCTGACGCGGTATGGATGTTGTGGATGTGGTGGTACGGATGTTCCTGTAGCTTGTTCTGGTCGTTCCAGAGCACGTGGAGAAGGAGTGTGTCCTCGTCGACGAAGACCGGGCGATCGAACTGAATGTTCTGGACGTTCAGTGTGATTGCCCCGCCTTCCACGATGCCGGGGAAGAAATCGGCGGCTTCGTTGCCGATCTTTTTGAAGAACGCATGAGTCATCGGCGTTTCGTCGGCGTGGATGACATTCGCGTACGCGGGATTCTGCGAGACGCTCACCCGGCGGCCGAAGTCGCCCGCCGAATTGAACGCGGCGATGTTCGGGGCCGTGCCGAGATTCGTCGCGCTGAAGGGGCCGGTGCCGGTGTAGTCGCGCTGGCCGGAGTAGGTTTCGAGTCCGTTGCCCGTTGGATAGCTCACCGAGACCGTGCTCAACCCCATCGGAGCGGGCCCATGGTCCCCGAAAGCGAGGCCATGACCCATGAGAACCCCGACGGTCGCGTGAATGAGCACTCTACCAAGAACCCGGCGCGAAACGAAAGCGTCCATATTCTTCATCATGATTGACTCAGTGCGATTGGATGACCGGTAGGCCCATCCCCCGAATAACGTTCCAACCCCCCCAATAGTCTTATATCAGAATCCACCGACCGCGGTCAACGCCGCAGGCCCTCCTACGGCATCTATGATCGTATCCGATATCAGTCCGAGAAAGCCTGTTGCAGTTGTCCGAAATCGTACAGATCGACGTCCCCATCCGCATCGAAATCAAACTCCACACAATCGAGATCGATCGATCCGGCCATCGGCGGCGTCATACACGTCGCGAACCCACCGTAGTCGGCCCCGTCGATGCGCCCATCGCCGTCCGCGTCCCCGCCGGCAAATGGCATGATGGCGATCGTCGCATCGGACATCTCCACCGGTGGCGACTTTTCCGTCAGCTCCCACTGGTCATAGAGCACCTGGCCATCATCGTTGGTCCGGTTCTCGTCCCGCAGGAACGTGACGTATTCCTTGCTCGCGGTTTGGTAGTGGACACTGACGCGGATCGAGTGGGCGCCGAGCGGCAGGCGGAACCGGGAATCATCCCAATATTGCCCGTCGTCGTAGCGCTCCGCGACCGGCATGGCCTGAACGTTCCGATATGCCGCGTTTGTGAAGCCCCGCGGGGGAATTCGATTGTCCTTAACCACCACGTTGTTCAGGGCGAAATGGAAGCTCTCGCCGACGGGCAAGTTCACCAAGGCCGCGACCGCAGCGTCCAACCCGAGTTTGATTTCATACACTTTCGTATCATACACGGCCAAATCGGCGGTCGCTCCATCGTAGTGACCGTACTCGCGAATTACATCGAGCTCCTCGTCAAGTACCTGAACGTTGATCCACATGCGTCGCCCTTCCGGGTACCCGGTCGGGAGCTTGTGGCCCGTCTCGTTGACCACTCGGACATTCACTTGATTCCCTTCTTGGGACAGCTCGAGCGAACACGCCCGCCGCAGCATGGAAACGGCGCGCTCTTTTCCTTCGTGGAGATACTCGGTGTTGAGGCCACTATCCGGGTAAAGGTTGAGGATCATGTCCTGCACCCAGGCGTTGCCACCCGCGAAGTCATGGCCGCGCAGATCATCTCTGCTTACGCCGAAGGAACAGCCTTTTCCGCTAGCAACCGGCATGTGGCAATCCTGACAGGTGCTCACAACTTGTTGAGCACCGTATCGAGCGCCCATGTCCACGCCGCGCTTGGCAAAGTCGCTGTGTAACCATTCGCTATAGGTGCGCTCCAGCGGGAACATCCGATATTGGTTCTGCTCCGGGTTATGGGCCTGATTGAGCGGCCCCAGGACATAAGTGTCATCGGGTTGACGCTCGTAGAGCGGATTGCTGACGTCGTGACACGTGCCGCACAACTCCGGGGACCGATGAAACGGCGACGGCGACCAGAGATGTCCCGGGTTGACCCCTTGCAAGTCGGCGTATGGACCCCGGCGGACGTCCACGGGATCCATCACGAAATTGCCGCTACCGGGAACCAGCGGCGGGGGATTGATGGCGGCGATGATCGCCTCATCTCGCGGCGGACTGACGCCGGGTTTGAACACCGGATCGACCATGCGGTGGCACACGCTGCAACTGACCCCATCGAGATCGAGGGAACTCAGGCTTGAGCCGTCGGTAGGGGTCGATCGGCCCGAAAGCCAGCCGCCCGGCGTATGACAACGTAAGCAAATGTCCCCGGCGAAGGCCGCGTCCTGGTTGGCGATCGTCAGGCACGCATAGAACAGTGGATCGCGGGCGGACTGGGCCATCATGCTTCCTTGCCAGGGTCTGAAAATAACGGTGTCCACCTTTCCATCGTTCTGGTGACAACTCGCGCATACGGTGCTGGGTCGGAAGAATTCATATTGGACGGCGCCCGCGGGTTGGGAGCCGGGGAGGAAGAAATCTGTGAGCGTGCTAGGCAGCGGCGGCTGACCGCGAAGGGCCCATCCTCCGCCGGCAGCGACGGGTAGCGCGGCGAGAAAGAGGAATGCGATCGCCTGCCATTTTTGAGGGGCAGGTGAACTTCGGGGCGTCACTGCGTCAGGCACCGGCACCGCCCCCGGATCGCCGAAGGTGTCACGGCGCCCGCGGCGTCTCACGGGCCACCCGCTTCCCGTGGCATCACTGGCCCGTCGAAAGCGTTCAGGAAGGCGGCACGCTCCGAAGCGTCGATGCTTTGGGTGGCATCGAGGTCATACACGTCGCAACCCGCGGGAAGGAAGATAAAAGTCGGGTCGCCGCAAATCTGCAACCACTGGTAGTCCAATAAATCAAGGTCGGTGTCGCCGTCGAAATCCCCACCGCGGAGCGGCTGTACGTCCTCCGCCTGATAGATGACACTCGGTGGCACCAGGCGCCCGAACCCAAATACCTCGTGGAACATCTGTTGTCCCGCCGGCCAGAACTTGTCGCTCTCCGCGTGGAAGCCGTACAACTCGATGCCCGCCAGCGGCGCCGCTAGTTCACCATTCGGGTCGTACCGGTTGAAATAGGTAACCTCGATCGGATAGAGCCCGAGAACCTCCATATTCGGACCGAAGTGGGTCCACGGATTGTCGTTCAGGTTCACGTCGGGAACGCGATAGTAGGTAGCCGACAAGCCCCCAACACCGGGCAGCGGCGGCGTCCCGGCGCGATAGCCGTCATATCCCATGTTGGCGAAATCGACCCACACGGGCAGCCCGATGAAGTCCCGGATGCGGGTTTCGTCGGATAATCGAACCTTCACATACCCGGTAAACCGCAGAAAAAAATGGCTCATCGGCTCATCGAGCTTCGAAGGATCGGACACGTCCGTTACGTAATCGTTAAGGAAATCTCCAATGGTGGACAAATCACTGTCCGGCACGGAATCCTTCGGGCCCGCTGGAAAGTCGATCCAAGTCGTACGGAATGTGAAGTCAGGTTCGAGATCGCGAACGTACGGTTCGACCGAAAGGAGGTTGTCGACTGCCTTCTCGGGAAGACTCAGATAGGCCTCCCCCAGCCACCCACTGCCGGGGTAGGGCGGATACGCGCCAGCCAGCATGTTTCTCGCAACGTAGACGTGTGACGAAACCGGACTGGCGATAGCCACGATTGCGAGCGACGCGAGTCCAAAAAACAGGAGGGGCCGAGAGTGACGCGCCGACCTACCCAATTCGATCAAGGCAGGGTGAAGTTCACCGCTCGGTTGTGTTTGCTGGTTTCTTGTCGCCAAGGATACCCCCTCTCGATTGTACCGAGTCACGAAAGTCCGGGTCAACGACGAAGGCAGCCGAAAGAGGCGCCGTGTGGTACAGGCCCGCTGTTCAGGACGCCCCGCGAACTATGGCCCTAGGTTTGACAGTGCCCGCCAGCGGCACTCTTTTTCAGGTCCGGCTTAGAGAAAAACGGTCGCACAGTCGTTCCATTGACGTCAAATGAATTCTTGCACCCGGCCATGGATGAACGGCTCCAGACATTTTCATTTTCGGACGGCGATGGCGCGGCGTGAATTGTTCGACGCATCAAGCACGGCTTTTCCGGACCATTTGGGTCTGCTATACTCGGTGAATCGATCAACATGAGGTTGACGAGCCACGCCCGTTGTGGGGTGCTATCGAATTGGTGGAGTATTTCGGAGGATATTCGTATGCCCGGACGGACCGCGAACCGGCAAGCGCTGCTCTCTTTTTTTTCGATCCTGGTGATTCAGGCCGTGTCCCACGCGGTTCCGCCGCCCAGTGCCGGCGCTGGCCGGGTGGTGCGCGATTCCCCACAAGTGGCCGAGGCGCCCGCTGCGATTGTGCGAGCCGACGCGGCGACCGCTTCGGGACCCGCCTATCCCGCGGTCAACGTTGACCTCCTCAGCCATGTGACACTCGCCCAGTTTTCTCAGCACGCGCAGTTCGGCGTCGGCAGCGGAAACGACGTCTGGGGTTATGTTTCCCCGTCCGGGCGCGAGTACGCCATCATGGGACTTCAAGCCGGCACCGGTTTCGTGGACATTACCGACCCCGTTGCTCCGGTGATTGTCGGGGTGATTCCCGACGCCAACTCCATTTGGAGCGACATGAAGACTTACCAACAGTATGCCTACAACGCCAATGAAAGCGGCGGAGGATTGCAGATCATCGACCTCGGATCGCTCGATAAGGGAACCGTCAGCCTGGCAGCCACCTTTCAAGGGAACATGCTAAGTACCTCGCACACGCTGGCGGTCAACCAAGCGAGCGGGTTTCTTTACCTCTGTGGATCCAACATATCCGGCGGGCGGCTGGTCGCGCTGAGCTTGGCCACTCCGCGGGCGCCGACCGTGGCCGGCATCTGGAATGATTCCCAGAGCCAGTATGTGCACGCGGCCCAGGTGGTGACCTATACCGAGGGGGTGTATGCGGGACGCGAAATCGCCTTCTGTTATTGCGGGCGCAACGGTCTTCGCATTGTAGACGTGACGAACAAGGCCAACATGTTCACCATGTCTATCTTGTACTACATTCCGCCGCCCGCCCAACCCGGCCAGGGATACTGCCACCAGGGTTGGTTGAGCGAAGATTGGCGTCACATCTTTATTGACGACGAATTGGACGAGTCCGAACTGCCGCAGATCAACACCACCACCACTTATGTTGTCAATGTGGAAGACCTCTCCAATCCAACTTATGTCACGCAATACACCAACGGCCTGCCGAGCATTGACCACAATCTTATGGTTCGTGGGCAATACGTGTATGAGGCGAATTATACGAGCGGTTTGCGGGTGTATGACGCCTCCGACGTCATGGCCATGCAGGAACGTGGCTCCCTGGACACCTATCCCGGTAGCAACGGTCAGAATTTCAACGGCGCGTGGGGCGTCTTTTCGCAGTTTCCGAGCCGCGTGGTCATCGTCGGCGACCAAAGCGGAGGGCTGTTCGTCGCGGATGTTGCTGGCGCCGCCGCCGATTCGTGTCTGGTGCCCGCCCCGCCGTTCCCGCTGGTGAACGCGGTGGCCAACAATCGGTATCTGTCCATCCGCCCCGGGAATTCCGGCCGGCAAACCGCGATTCGAGTGGTCCTGGCGGACCTGCCGCCACCGTTCGAGGCTTTCGAAGGGCAGGAAATGTGGGTGGACGCACCGGTGGTCCATCCCGGCGGCTTGGTGACGGCCGCGTTGCGCTGTGATCCGCTCTACCGAGATTGGGCGGGTACGCCGACGGTCCATATCACGGGCGCAGAGATCGTGCCGGGGGCCACGTACGATTTGCAAACCTATGAGGAGCAATGCGTTCAGGGGCCACAGCTGCGGACATCAGCGCTAAAAACCTTTCCGACCGTCACGGCCTGGGGGGACGTCATCGGCCCCACCGCATCGGGACCACTCGATGGGATGGCGGATTTCGCGGACATCTCGGAAGTGGTCAGCGTGTTTGTTGTGCCGACCGGGCCCATTTCCATTGTGCGAAGCGACCTGGTGCCCAGTGTTCCTGATCAGGTGGTGAACTTCCAGGATGTCTCCGCGGCCGTGGATGCGTTCAGAAATCTGCCTTACCCGTTCGCCGGGCCGTCGAGCTGTTTTTAGTACTACACCAACTAGCGACCAGCTTGGAGAGGGGATTGAATGAGAGGCGTGTGCGAACCAGAGTTGCGGTCGATCGTCGGTGGGATGAGGATCGCGCTAACGGCATCGGCGGTGGGGCTCTGCCTTGTTGCCGGTTCGGTTCGAGCGGTTCCGCCCGGGAATGACGCCGTAGCCACGCGGCTCATCAAAACTGGGCCGCATGAGAGCGACTTCGTCCGCGTGCCGACCGGTCCGCTGGAAACCCCCGTCGCTCCACCCGCGGTGGTGGCGCAGGAGGGCGCCGGCTCGGTCAGCGGCTCACCGACGATTGTCTTTGGCCGTTTCCAAAGCGTGCAGGTCAACGTCAACGCCCAGGGAGACAACGTCGTCAACGACGCGGCGAACGAGCCGACGCTGACCGTCGACGTGACCGACCTGAACAAGATGGCCATTGGCTGGCGGCAGTTCGACACGATCGCGAACAATTTCCGAGAGGCGGGCCGCGCGTACACGCAGGACGGCGGACAAACCTGGATCTTCCCCGGCGTGTTGCAGGACGGGCAGTTTCGAAGCGATCCGGTCATGGCGTCGGACGCCAATGGCGTGTTCTATTTTTCGAGCCTAAGCACGACGATTTCGGTCGAGGTGTTCAAGTCGATCGACGGGGGCGTGAACTGGACCGGTCCGGTGAGCGCCTTTGGCGGTGACAAGCAATGGCTCACCGTGGATCAGACCGCGGGACCCGGCTCCGGATATCTATATCAGATTTGGAACGTTCAATTCAGTTGTTGCTCTCCCGCCGACTTCACCCGCAGTATCGACGGGGCGGCGTCTTTTCAGGGACCATATGCCCTGCCCGAGCCCAGTATGAAATGGGGTACGCTTAGCGTGGGGCCGAATGGAGACCTCTATTCCGCCGGGACGACACTTAATCAAACCGGTCATCTATTCGCCAGGTCATCTGATGCCCAGAATGGTGCCGTTGCTCCGACGTGGACGGTGACGAACATCAACCTGGGCGGCACGCCGGGGTTCGCATCCGGCCCCAACCCCGGCGGGTTGCTGGGGCAGACGCAAGTGGCGGCAGATCACTCCAACGGCAACATCTACGTGCTTCAGTCGGTCAACCCTCCAGGGCCCGACCCCCTCGAGGTGCATTTCATCCGCAGCGTGGACGGGGGCGTGAACTGGAGCGCTCCGATTCGTGTGAACGACGATCCGGCGGCAACCAACGCCTGGCAGTGGTTCGCCACGATGTCGGTGGCTCCCAATGGCCGCATCGACGTCATCTGGAACGACACCCGCAACGCCGCGAATCCGAACGTCCCCGCGACGACGCAGGTATTTTATTCGCATTCGTTGGACGGTGGTCTGACGTGGTCGGTCAATGAGCCGATGACTCCTGCCTGGAACCATTCGCTGGGTTATCCGCAGCAGAACAAGATCGGCGATTACTACCACATGGTTTCGTTCAACGATGAGGCGATGTTGGCGTACGCGGCTACATTCAACGGCGAGCAGGATGTGTGGTTCGTGCGATTTACTCCGTTCTGCAAAACGATTTGCGATTCCGCAAGCCCGCCCGGCCCCGAGATCAACGGCGTCGCTAAGAATCGATATCTTTCGGTGACGCCCGACAACCCGGGTCAGATGACGGCTTTGCGAGTTACCCTTTCCGATCTGCCGTCGCCGTTCGATGCGTTTGACGGCAACGTGCGGTGGGTCGGTGCCCCGCAAGTTTTTCAGGAAACGCCCGGCCCGACGTTTTTCCGCGGCGCCCCGCTGGTGTGTGCGCCGGTTTTTCGTGACTGGGGTAGCGAAGGACTGATTCATGTGTATGGCGACGCGGTCGTCCCGGAAGGGGAATACACGGTTCAAGCCATCGCCCAAGGGTGTGATACGGAAGATGAATGCAACTACTCCGCCGCACTGTCGCTGACCAACCAGAAATGGGGTGACGTCGTGGTGCCATTTGCCAGTGAGGGCGCCACGGGGCAGCCGAATTTCCTCGACATTTCCGCCGTTGCGGACAAGTTCCGCGATGCCCCCGGTGCCGTCATCAAAGCCCGGGCGGACCTGCAGCCCGATACCCCGAACCAGAATGTGAATTTCGCGGATATTTCGGTCGACGCGGACGCGTTCCGTGGGACCATGTATCCGTTTGACGGGCCGTCGGGCTGTCCGTAAAGCAGTCTTTTTTTGACCCAAATCGCGCGTTTTTTGATCGTTTTCCTATTGCTTTTGTTCGTTTTCAGCCCGATTTTTGCATCAATATGGGCGTTTCACGTTTGTTTCTGGACCATTTTTTGGATAAACTGAGTGTTAAGTTACCGGGCCGAGAGGGTATCGCCCTTCGGCCAGCGCGCCAGGCGAGGCGCGATTCGCTTCACGCGATTCGGGCTTTCAAACCCTTTCTAGATAGCAGAACGGGTGCCGCCGGTTCGCCGGACCGGGGGCGGTTTATGGCGAAAGGAAACGAAATGGGGTGTTTGGGGCGGCGGTTCTTTTTTCCGGGAAATGGATTTGGGTTTGTTTTGATCGCGGTTTCCGCGGCGGCGGCCGTTGAGCCGCTGACGGTCCGAAAGGCGTCCCCCGGGCGGGCTCCGGTCCGGCGGTTGGCCGGTGACGGTCAACGGCCGTTCACGGCCGATCCGATGCGAGATCGCGACGAGTGGGCCGCCGTAGAACCGTTTCGTTGGGCGCCGGTTGATCAGGATGCCCACTTGGCCGAGGACGCGGATCGAGCCGGGCAGCCCGGTGTCCCGATGCGCATCGGCGTGAACCGCCCGGTTCCAGGGACTGTGCTTTCCAGCATCACCGACGGCCAATGGATCGATGGCCGCAGTCAGCGCTCGTGGCGAATGAAGCTTGAGGACCCGGGGTCGTTCGGCCTCCGCATTCACTTTTCCCGGTTTGAGTTGCCGAACGGCGGCAGCGTTTTGATCCGCGGTTCGGGCGAGGGTTCGCCGCTCGAATATCGGGAAAAGGGTCCGCGCGACGAGGGCTCGTTCTGGTCGGCCACTCTCTTTGGAGAGATCGCGTACCTTGAGTACGAAGGACCTCGGCATCCGGCGCCAATCATTGAGATTGACCAGATATCCAGTCTCTATCGTGATCCGGAGGCACCCATCGCGGCCATCGCGGGAGACGAAGGCGGAGTGGCCGGCGGTCTGCTCCCCTGCCATGTGGACGTGAACTGCCAGCCGGTCGATTCCGTTGCCCGCGATTCGGTGGGCCGGATGATCTTTACGGTCCCTGGGCAGGGCACCTACCTTTGCACCGGCGGGTTGCTGAGCGACGTGGACGACAACACGTTCGCCGGCTATTTCTTGACCGCCAACCACTGCATTAGCAGTCAAGCGGCGGCCACTACGCTGGACGTGTACTGGTTCTACCAATCGAACTCCTGCAACGGAAGTGTGCCGAACTTGGGAAGCCGGCCGCGCTCCGACGGCGCCACGCTGTTGGTGACTTCGGCCCAGAGTGACTTCACGCTCCTTCGACTGGCGGATGATCCCGCCGCGGGTCAGGGCTTTGCGGCATGGACCACGGGTGTGCCCGCGGTGAACGATCAAGTCATCGGGATTCATCATCCGGGCGGCAGTTTCAAGAGACATGCCAAAGGTCCGGTTACGACCTCTTCGCCGATCTGTGGCGGCCTACCCTTGGCGCGTTTCGTGTATAACGACTGGACGCCGGGACTTGGCGTTACAGAGGACGGCTCCAGCGGATCGCCGCTCTTCAATTCCAATTGGGAAGTGATCGGACAGCTCTTCGGAGTGTGTTACTTTTCCACTCCGGACTGCGCCAATCCCTCGCAGTACAACAACGTCTATGGCCGTTTCAGTTTTTCCTATCCCTCCATGTCCGCTTTCCTGAACACGGTCACGCCGGATGATGCCTACGAGAACAATGACGAGTCGGCCACGGCCGCGGCGATTGATCCCGGATCGTACGACCTGACGTTGGTCGATTTCGTGGACTATTTTTCTTTAACCGTTCTCGTCGCCAGCGAAGTCACCGTTGCAATGACGTACACCGATGCGGACATGGACGTGGAGTTTCGACTGTTGGACGACGAGGGCGGGACGATCGACTTCGATTTTGTAGACGACGGGAACATGAGCGTCTCGGCCATCGTGGTTCCCGGCACGTACCGCGTACAGATCTCCAAGATTCGGGGTTGGGGCGGCGATTATTCGCTGAACGTAGCGAGCGTGCTTTCGTCCTGCACGGTTCCCGACGCGGCGGTCGAACAAGACCCGCCGACGCCGAAGAACCGGTTCGCTTCGTTCACGCCCGGCAACCCTGGTCTGAACACGGCGATCCGCGTGAAATTGACTTCCTTGCACCATCCGGACCCGGCGATTGCCGGCTCTCCGTCGTTTGCCGCGTTCGAAGGGGCGTCGCGCTGGGTGGGGCCGCCGCAAACGCACGCCGATCCTGGCGGTTCCCCCGCGAGCTTTTCCGCGGCCCCCTTGCAGTGCGATCCGTACTTCACGGACTGGGGTTCGGTCGGTCTGTTGCACGTGTACGGCCCGGCCATCCTCCCTGACTCGGTGTATGACATTCAGATCATCGAGGAGAATTGCAGCCTGACAAACGAGGGTAATTTCTCGACGCCGCTGACAGTCACGACTAGGCGGCGGGGCGACGTGATTTCTCCGTTCAATCCGCCATCCACCAGCCAGCCGAACTTCGCGGACATTACGGCGCTGGTCAACAAGTTCGTCGGAATCGTCGGGGCTCCGCGGCTGGTGGAGGCCAAGTTGCAGCCCGACTTGGTAGAGCCGGGCGCGGCCATCAGCTTCCTCGATATCTCCAACGGAGTGGATGGTTTCCGCGGCCTGCCGTACGTGTTCGCGGGGCCGACGAGCTGTCCGTAAGAAAGGTTCAAACTTTAACAAGAGATAACGGAGAGAACAGAGAGGAAAGTCGTTATTCTTTCCCCTCTGTTCTCTCTGTTTCCTCTTGTTCAGTTCTGTGATCGGGATCGAAAGGCGAGCTTGGCGCCGGTCAGGGTGAGAAGGGTCAGGACGATGAAGCCCCAGGCGGAGACGGTTGGGATGGGGGCGGCGCAGTTGGGAAGGTCCTCATCGGCGCACAACAGGCCCGTAGGAGTCGGAATGCCGTTGGCAGCCTGACAACAAGTCGCATCAAGATCAACGCAGGATTCGTCAGGCAAACAGCAAGCTGTCACACCCTGGCACTCACCACCGGGGACGAACGTCGCGCCGTCCGTACAGAGGTTTCCTCCGGTTTCGGTACACGATGAACCCGTGCAACAGGCGCCCAGCGGCAGGGCCGTGCCGCAGTCCGGACCCGTCCAGCCCGATTCGCATGTGCAAACTCCGGTCCCATCGGCCCCGTCATCGCAAGTGCCGTTGCCGTTGCACGGATTGGCCGCCCCGCCCGGACAGGGCAGACACATCGGCCCGTAGTGCCCAGTAGGGCATGGCAGATCAAAGACGTAGGCCGAACCCGAGCTGGCGCCGTTGTCATCATCGGCGGGGGCCCCGACCAAGGCCAAGTTGCCGGAGACGGAGACGCCGGAGAACGGAATGCCGAACGAGCCGCCAAACTGATCGCCCGCCGTGCCGTCGGAGGGCAGCAGCTTGTGGGCCTGGAACCAGGACGAGCCGCTCCAACGAAAGACGTACGCCGAGCCGGAACCCATGCCATTATCGTCATCGCCCCGAGCGCCAACCACCGCCACATTTCCGGAGACGGATACCGGGTTCCCAAAACCGGAACCCGCAACCCCGTCTACGGGCAGCAGGCCCTGCTCCCGCATCCACACGGAGCCGTTCCAACGAAAGACGTGGGCCAAGTCTACGGCCCCCACCACGGCCACGACACCATCGACGGAAACGGAAGTTCCGAAATTGCCCCCCCCGCCCACAGGTAGGAGCTTTTGCTCCTCCTCCCAAGACGAGCCGCTGCGACGAAAGATGTATGCCGAGCCGGAAACGTCGGCGCCGTCGCGCCACGCCCCCACCAGGGCCACGTCGCCGGAGATTGAGACGGAGATCCCAAATTCGGCATCGACCACCAGCCGATCCGAGGCGATCAGCTTTTCTTCCTGCACCCAAGACGAGCCGTTCCAGCGAAAGACGTAGGCCGAACCGAAGAAGTCGTCGTGGTGCGGGGACCCCACCAAGATGACGTTGCCGGAGACGGAAACAGAGAGCCCGAATGCGTCGTCATCTTCGTCATCTTCATCAGCGGCCCGCAGTGTTTGCTCATACCCCCACGACGACCCGTCCCAGCGATAGACATAAGCGGAACCGTACAAGCCGTCCTCAACGGCGAAAGGGTCTCCGATCACGGCCACGTTGCCGGAGACCGAAACGGACCAGCCAAAGTATTGACCGCCTGGAACGAAGAGCTGTTCCTCCTCCACCCATGACGAACCGTCCCAACGAAAAATGTATGCCGCACCGTCGGGGTAGTGCCGAGGAGCTCCCACGATGGCCACGTTACCGGAGATGGACACGGAATCGCCGAAGTTGGCACCGGACGAGCCGTCGGAGGCTAGTAGCTTCTGAGTCTCATTCAGGATTTGGCCGGGGGCGCTTGCGGAGAGGAACAAAACCGTAATCGCGCATGCGCCTGGCCAGGCGGGTTTACGAATGGAACACATGATTCGCTTTCTCCGGCGTCGACGCGAGGCAGAGGATTCGCAACGAGTATAACCGTTTAGCGAGCGATCTTCAAGGTGACCGACTAGAAAGTCGGTCCCACATTAAGGCAGTTTTATTTGCATGGATTGGGTTGGTTGCTCGTGGCGATGTAGACGTTTGCCGCGGCCAGGTCGGCGAAGTTGACGAAGCCGTCGCCGTTGATGTCATTTCGATCGGTCGGCTTGGCCCGCAGGGTGGGGATGGCCTGGTTGATCACCGCCAAGTCGGCAAATTGAACGATGCCGTCGTTGTTCGCGTCGCCCGCGAGGACGCGGTATTCGACCTCAAACGGAACGACGCCTGGCCAGGTGCCGTTGTTGACGACTCGGTACCACTTGCCGTGTTCGAACACGCCGGACGTGTCGCGAATGCGCAAGGTGCGCGGGCGGTTTTGTTCGTCCATGTCGAGGCCGACGTTCAACTGGGCGCTGAGATCGTCGCCCGGCGCGGGGCCGGAACAGTTGTCGGGGCGCAGCTCGTAAACCACCAACTCACCGGGAATCGGCGTGTTCACATCTTCGTCGAAGGCCAGCTCGACAGCGTTGTTGTCGGCGTGTGATAGGCCGGCGCCCACGGGCGGATCGGCGGAAACCGCGGCGGCGGTTGCCGAGCCGCAAGTATCTTCCGGGGTCACGAGCACTTGCAGTGGAATGAGAGTACTGAAGGCAAGAACGTGGTCTTCTCTCAAATCGGGCAGCCGAAGGTCGACAAAGTTGTTCTCCAGTGCGGGGGTTTGCGGCATGAATTCCACGGTCAATAGGCCACAGGCGTCCGAAGAGACCCTCAGCACAAGAGTACCGCCGTATAGCGCCTGACCGGCATCCAATGGTCCGATTCCGGATAGGGCGGCTGTGCTGCCGAAAGAAGGATTCCCGGAGGCATAAGTCCCTCTCGCCGCCGCGATCTCCTTAAAACCGAAATGAACGAAGTCCTTTCGTTCGGTGTTTACGAAAATCGCCGCTTGGGCATCGTGATCGGGACCTGCGCAAACGCCAAGGCAGGTCGGAAAAAATGAAGGGCAATCGGCATCGGTGTCGCATCCGCACCAAGGAGTAAGTTTATAACCGTGTCCTCGGCAGAGTGGCATCCCGATTGGACAAAGCGAATCGCCAATGCATGAAGCCAGCGGCATCGCATCCCATCCAAGGGGGATCAACGTTCCTGACCCTTCGCCCTGGAAGAAACTGAAGGCATTAAACGTGACTTGATAGGTCTGGAGCCCCGAGCCCGGCAGGTCGGTGTTCCAATCCGAGATGTAGACCTCGGCCTCGATCAAATCGCCGGGTTGGACGGTAATGGAGCTGGACGGCTCAATAGGCACGTCGTTGATTTTGGCCGCCTTGATGGCGGCGGTCGCGCCCAAAACCGTCGAAGCCTGAAAGACCGTAATCAAGGCGACAACACACAGACGCTGAAGATGCGGACGCATTGGCATAACCCCCCTCGCCGAAGCGAGCGTTGAAAAGTGAACTGACCCCGCTTGATGATAGAAGGAAGTCGGGCGAAGTCAATCAGGACGCGCGTTCTAACTTTTCTGGAACGCGTACCGAACGTATCGCAGCTCGCCGGTCTCGAAGTAGCGGTAGAGGGCGGTGCCCTTGGTGGCGGCGAATTCGGAGATGAACGATCGGGTGAATCGGGGCGCGGAGTCTCGAATCATCGACGAAACGCGGTCGTTGGTGCACCCCAACGCCCGAACCACGTCCTCGGTAATGTCCTCGCGCTCGCGCATCGCGAGGCCGCACGACACGAGATCATCCCGCCAGCCGTCGAGCCGCTCTTTTCTGCGGCTGTCGGTGTAGAGAAAGTGACCCTGTGGCCGGAGTAGTCTACGAACCTCCGCCAGAAATCGGTTGAAATCCGGATAGCAGTGCGAGGCCTCGACGTTGACGATGGCGTCGAACGAGGCGTCGGGAAATGGTAGCGACAGGGCATCGCCGCATAGAAAGCGCAGACCACTGCCCGCGTGCTGCCGCCGGCAAAAGGCGATGCTCTCCTGCGTGCGGTCCAAGCCGATCATGAGCCGCGGACTACGGTAGGAACTCACGAAGCGGGCCCCGCCGCCGCGGCCGCAACTGACTTCCAGGACATCCCGCCCTTTGAGGTCCGCCGGTCGAGTGACGGCGTCGTAAAGCTGGATGCAAGTCCGGTTCGGTTCATCCTCGGGACGCAACGGGATCAACGCCCCGTCGGCCGGCATGTACCCGTAGTTCATGAACCAGATCGGCTTGTCCTCCATGACCCGGTTGATGTACCGATACCAGTGTTTCCAGATGCGACTCTTCAAGGAGGAAGTGGCGAAGGCCTTCGCTATGAGGAATCTGACCGGGGCGAGCATGATGGTAGCCTAACTCATTCCGCGGCTCCTGCCTAGAACCCATGTATCCAATGGGCGGCTAAGACGCGCTCTGCTGGAACGTAAACGCCGACGGGCACAGCTTATTGAGCGTGCAGCCTTCGCAATTCGGCTTTCGCGCCCCGCACACCCGCCGCCCATGCCAGATCAGCGAGTGCCCCAGGAACGTCCACGATTCTTGAGGAAACAGCTCCATCAAATCACGTTCGATCTTGACCGCGTCTTTCGCGTCTTTTCCCGACCAGGTGAAGCCCAACCGCATCGACAATCGGCCCACATGGGTATCAACAACCACGCCCTCGTTTTTCCCGAAGGCCGTGCCGAGCACCACGTTGGCCGTCTTGCGGGCCACTCCCGGCAGCGTCACTAACTCCTCAAGTGTCTGAGGCACCGAACCCCCGAACTCATCGACGATCTTGCGCGCCGTTCCTTGAATGCTCTTGGCCTTTTGCCGGAAAAACCCCGTGGAATGAATGATCCGCTCAATCTCCTCCACCGGCGCGTCAGCGAATGCCCGCGGCGTCGGATACTTCGCGAACAGCACCGGCGTTACCTTGTTCACCGTCTCGTCCGTGGACTGCGCCGAGAGAATCGTGGCCACGAGTAATTGGAATGCGTCCACGTGGCGCAGGGCACAATCGGCGTCGGGATAAAGTGAGTGCAATCCCTTGAGGACTTTCCCGGCTCGTTTTTTTCTCGAGGCCGACGACTCGTTATGCGCGGATGTAGCACGCAGTTGGACGTTGCCCGCCCCCCGCCTTCTCTTTGGCGCTTCTGTCCGCTGCTTGGACTCAATCGATCTCGATCTGGCCATCGATCAATCCTCGGATCAAACGAATCGTTGATCTACCCGATTGAGCCTTTCGTGGGGTCCACCCATCGCTCGAAACCGTCTTCAAACACATCCTTCTTCCAAATGGGCACCTCGGTCTTCAGCGTGTCGATCAACCACCGGCACGCCTCAAACGCTTCCTTCCGATGCCCACAGGCCACGGCGATGATCACCGACGCCTCGCCGGGCACCACTGGACCAACCTGGTGAACAATGGCCACTCGCCCCGCCGACCACCGCTGCCGCGCCTCAGTCGCCAACCGCTCCAACTGCCGCAGGGCCATGTCCTGATAGACTTCGTATTCGAGCCGCACCAAACGCCCATGCGCCGGGTCATTTTCGGCTCGCGTGACGCCCTCAAACGTCACGATCCCTCCCAGCCCGGCGTCGCCCCCGATGAACGTCCTCACCCGCTCCGCGTCGATCGGTCCCGTGACGATCTCCACCCACACCGGCTCATCTTCCATTCCCCCCGACACCGGCGGAATCACAGCCATCTCGTCGCCGTCGTGCAAAACAGTCGCGTCACTAACAAACACGTAGTTCACCGCCAGACGCATCGATGATAGCCCGCCGGCTAAACGAGGAAATCGTGAGCCGATCACCTCGCGTACCGCGGTCAACGTCGCCCCCGCTTCGAGAATGAGCCCGGTCTCATCCAACCCCGCAAGGTCACGGGCCGGACCCAGGAACAAGACTTTGACATGCACGGATCAATTCCAACACCAACGGGTTTGCCGTATCTCAACGCGCCGCGCGATGCACGGACATCTCCATCCCATTGCCGATCGGGATACCCGCCGACGCAAACCGCGGATGACTCCGGATCCAGCGGACAAACTCCTCAAGCTGCGTTCGATGCGTGATCGTGTTGTCCGTCAGTACCACCGCACGATCGCTCAGCTTGGGCAGCAGCATCTCGACATACACCGCGCAGTTTTCCTTGTCCGCGTCGTTAAGAACAAGATCGATCGGCCCCTCCACGCCCGACAGCAGGTCCGCCGCCTCGCCTGTCCGAAACTCGACGGATGAATCAAGGCCCGCCTGCCGAAAATTATCCCGGGCGAGTTCCGTCTTTCGTTCTGAATGGTCGATTGTCACCAATCGCCCATTCGTCTCCGCCAGCGCCGCCGCGATCCATAATCCGCTGTATCCGTAGCTCGTCCCGATCTCCACGACCCGGCGCGCGCCCGTGGCCAGCACCAGGGCGTGGAGGAACTCCGCCGCCTCCCGCGGGAGGGCCAGGGCGTCGTCCACCGTGGCCATGAAGGCTTCCAGTCGGAAAATGACTTCGGTGACGCGTGGCCGCATGGGTGGCTGAGTTAACGAAGAAAGGGCTTGCCCATGATTCGGCGGATCATGGCCAGTTGCCCCGCGTGGAACGCCTCATGGCGACTGCAATGAGAGACGGCCCCGGCCTTGTCCTTATAATGGGGGTGCGGCTTCCCATCGCCGCCGAAGGCCGGCTCGGCCAGCAGCTTGTCGCCCATCTCCTGCACGTCACGGCAGGTCTGGAGGTGAACCCATTCCATCGTGGCCAGCACGGTTTCCACGGGTGGGTATTCGTGTTCATCCGCCGACTTCACCGGCCCACCGATCGGAAAATGTTTCGCGAACGCCTCATCGACCAGCGAAGGCAGTCCCAGACATCGGACGTGGACGAGCAACGTCTGGGCGCCGGCCAGATGTCCGCAAATCCAAAGCGGATGCGCCAACCCGGGCGCCGGCTGAAAAAACCAATCGTCGCCCTTGACGTCGGCGATCAGCCGCAGCGTCCACTCCCGCGTCTCTCGCAGCTGTTGAGCCAGTAACTGACCAAGTGTCATACCGTGTTCCCTATTCGATCGACAACGTCGGCGCCAGTTGCAGACTCGCCTTGATGCTCACCTGCGCCGCTGTGTTGGAAACCACGGTGTCGATCGCCTGACGCACGTAATCTTCCGTGTCCGTGAAGGTCTTTTCCGGCGTCCCCTTGTCGCCGAAGACGCGGATCTTCGCATTCAACGGAATCTCACCGAGAAACGGCACGTTCAATTCAACCGCCGCCGCCCGGGCCCCGCCGTGATCGAACAATTCGTCGCGATGGCCACACTTGGGGCAGAGGTAATAACTCATGTTCTCGATCATACCGAGGCAGCCGACATTCAACTGCTCATACATCCGCACCGCACGCCGGGCATCGATCAAGGCCACGTCCTGCGGAGTGCAGATCACCACCGCCCCGGTCATCGGGATCGTCTGGGCCAGGCTCAGCGGTACGTCGCCCGTCCCCGGCGGCAAATCCACAATGAGATAATCCAGCTCGCCCCAATCGACGTTTTCCAGGAATTGCTTGACCACCCCATGCGTCATCGGGCCCCGCCAGATCAGTGGCTTGTCGCGGTCCACCATGAACCCGATGCTCATGATCTTCACCCCGCCCGCGAGCGGCGGCACCATCATGTTGTCGCGGACGACGGGCTTTGAACCCTCGACGCCGGTCAGCGTCGGAATGCTCGGCCCGTACACGTCGGCGTCCATCAGCCCCACCTTCGCCCCCGCCCGATGTAACCCGTAGGCCAGCAACACAGCGGCGGTGCTCTTGCCCACGCCGCCCTTCCCCGCCCCCACCGCAATGATGTTCTTGACTCCCGGCAGTTGCGTAGTCATCTGTCGGCTGGCCCGCACCTGGGCGCTCCACTCGATCTCCACGTTTCGCACGCCCGGCACCCGCTTGACTGCCTGCTCGACATCGCGACGGATCTGGTCCTTTAACGGGCACGCGGGTGTCGTCAGCTCGATGTGGACGCGGACGGAATCCCCTTTGACGGAGACGTCCTTGAGCATGTTGAGCGTCACGATGTCCTTGTGCAGCTCCGGATCCTTGACGGTCTTGAGCTGCTCTCGAACCTGTTCCACGTTGATTTCAGACATCGTTGCTCGTACCTCTCAGACAGTCAGAACCGCAATCGCCGAATACCGCCGATGGCAATATAGTGCATTTCGCCCTAGGTCTCCAGCCGAACCAAAGGCATTGCAACCGATGTGTAGGCCTACTTCCTCAACACCCGCGTTCACAGTTGTAGTGACGGACAGCAAAGGTTTCCCTCTCCGTTATCCCACCCGCCTTCTCTCTGCGTCGTGCACCGAGCGCCCCGCTCACCTCCCATCTTGCATGACCGTCACTCTCCCCTTTGAATGCCGACTCGGAGGCGTACGAAAATGAATCGAAACGCCCGGAAGTTCGTCGGAGCCGCATCGTGGCCGGACTCAATGCCCATCACCTTACGATCATGCTGCTTTCGCTGGGCGTTTTGCTGCTCACCGCGCGGATCTTCGCGGAAATCGCCCGAAAACTCGCCCAACCGCCGGTGCTCGGAGAACTCCTGGCCGGCGTTCTGCTCGGCCCGACTCTCCTGGGTACTCTGGCTCCCGCCGCCCATGCGTTCCTATTTCCGCAAGACCCGGGCTTGCAGGCGTTTTTTGGCGGGTTTCGCTTGCTGGCCGTCGTCCTGTTCCTTCTCGTGGCCGGCATGGAAGTCGACCTCTCCACGGTGTGGAGACAAGGCCGATCCGCCCTCTCGGTCAGCCTGTTCGGAATCTTCGTCCCCGGCGGCATCGGCTTCGCCCTGGCCAGCGTGATCCCCAACCTACTTGGCCGCGAACCCGGCGCGGACCCGCTGACCTTCCGCCTCTTCTTCGCCATCGCAATGGCCATTTCGGCCCTACCGGTCATTGCCAAGACGCTCCTGGACCTCAACCTTTATCGAAGCGACCTCGGCATGGTGGTGATTGCCTCGGCGGTCTTCGATGACTTGACCGGCTGGCTGTCGTTCGCCCTCGTGCTGAGCTTGATGAACGTGACCGCGGGCCACGACTTCGGCATCACCTTCACGGTGATCTGCACGCTTGGTTTCACACTGTTCATGCTGACGGCGGGTCGCGCCCTCTTTCATCGCATGTTGCCGTGGGTGCAGGCCCACACCACGTGGCCGGGAGGTGTCCTGGGCCTGTCACTATCCCTGGCCCTGATCGCCGCCGCCCTGACCGAGTGGATCGGGATTCACGCGATTTTCGGCTCGTTCTTGATGGGCATCGCCATTGGCGATTCCTCGCACCTGCGCGAGCAAACTCGTCAAACGATCAATCAGTTTGTGTCCTTCATCTTCGCCCCACTTTTCTTCGCCAGCATCGGCCTTCAGGTCAATTTCGTCGCTCATTTCGATTGGCAGCTCACGATCATCGTTTTGCTCGTCGCATGCGCCGGAAAAATCGTCGGTTGTACCTTCGGGGCGAGGCTCGGGGGCATGCCGCCGCGCGAGTCGCTAGCCATTGGGTTTGCGATGAACGCCCGCGGGGCGATGGAAATCGTCCTCGGCCTGCTGGCCCTTCAAAACGGCCTTATCGGCGAACGGATGTTCGTGTCACTGGTTGTCATGGCCATCGTCACTTCGATGATGAGCGGCCCCATGATGCGATCGATCCTCCAGCTTCGACGTTCGCCGCTGTTGAGTGATTTTCTCGCCGCCAAGGGTTTCGTTGGTAAGCTGACCGCGAAGGACCGCTATCAGGCGATCAGGGAGCTATCCGAGGCCGCGGCCCTCTCCGCCAACCTGGACCCGCGCGTCGTGGAAACCGCCGTCCTCGAACGCGAAGCCCTCATGCCCACCGGCATTGGCCACGGCATCGCGATCCCCCACGCCCGCATCGAAGGTTTGGCCCGCCCTGTCGTGGCCTTCGGAATGAGCGAGGAGGGGGTTGATTTCGACGCACCCGACGGCGTTCCCGCTGAGCTCGTCTTTCTCGTCCTGACCAGCTACAAGGACGGCGGCGCACAAGTTTCGATCCTGGCCGATATCGCCCGGAAATTCGGCCGCGCCGAACTCCGCCAAGCCGCGCACAACGCCGGAACGTACACCGAATTTCTCGCGGTTTTGCGCACGTTTTCTCCCCAAAACTGATCGACTTCTGACGTTTTTCGATCGTTTTTTGAAGGTTTTTGACGCGAATCTGATCAAAAAAACGCGCGAAATGGATCGAATTTGATCGAAAATCGATCGAAAATCGCCTTCGCGAGGAGGCGAAGTGTTCCTGCCAATCTGGCAGCGGGAGGCGCCGCTGGCTGAGCAAATGACAGTGGTTTTCCGCACGGCCCGTTCTGTGCCCCGACTACCCTAGAAACCAAGCGATCCTAACATATTTAATCACAAACACTTATATATCAGGCTCGTGGCTCAGCCACTTCAATGAGCCGTGGCATTTGCTTTGTCAGTAACCAAGTGGTCGGAGTACGGATACGGAGTCCAGCCAATCACGCTAACGACAACAAGTTTCGTCACGCCACGATCGGAAGTCCTGCTGGCCCATGGCTATTGGGACCGGACGCCGAGGTGGCTGTTGGATGTGGACGCGGAGCTTCGGCCCTCGGGGTTTGACGTGTGTTGGGCGCGGTCGGGGACGGAGACGATTCAGCGCGTCGAGGCGGGCGGACTGACGGCGGCGGTGTTGGTGGCCGATCGGGTGCGGCTCGACGGGCTGTCGCTGCTGCGGATCATCCGTTCGATTACCGCGGAGCTGCCGTGCTGGCTGGTGACGTTGGCGCCGACGCGGGCGACGTTGCAGGCGGCGTTGGAACTCCGGGTGGCCAGCGTGATCGAGCCGCCGTTGGACCCGGTGGTGTTCACGTTGGCGATGAAAAAGCTGATTACGAATTAGCGCTCCCGGACGGAGCGCGATAGATTCGATTGAGCGTTGTGTGACACAGTGTGGCACTTAAAGGAGTGGCGACGATCATGGCGAAGTTGAAGATCAGACCGCTGGGCGACAAGGTGATTGTCAAGCGCCTCGAGGCGGAGGAGAAGACGGCCGGCGGCATCCTGCTGCCGGACGCGGCGAAGGAAAAGCCCAAACGGGGCATCGTGCTTTCGGTGGGCAGCGGCAAGCTCCTCGACGACGGGAGGCGCAGCGAGATGCAGGTGAAGAAGGACGACGAGGTCCTGTTCACAAGCTACGCGGGCAGCGAGATCAAGGTCAACGGCGAGGAATACATCATCATGGATGAGACGGATATTCTCGGGGTCGTGGGCTAATCGTCCAGACGATTTAGATGAAGTTCGGCACCGATACCTACCGCGCTGGCGCATTCGAGCGAATTGAAGATGCTCGCCTTTTGAAGGACGCGAAGCGCTATGCGGGATCCATGTACTCGGCGGGACTGGCGGTGGAAGGAATGTTACGTTCGCTATTCTGGCTGCGCGACAAGAAGTTCGACGAGCGGCACGATCTAAAGAGGATTGCCACGAGGATTGAGGAGTTGGGACTTTTTGTCTTCCACACAAGATGGTGGCCGAGATCACAACTTCGTGGCGACCGTCGAGGAAGTCGCGGGAACCTGGGGCAATGATTTTCGGTTCGCCTCCGGTCCTCAGGTGGAGGATTGGCTGTCTCCCGCGGGAATGGCATGGTCGAAACGCGAGCGCCGCTTGAAGGAGCATTGCGACAAGCACTTTGACCGCTGCTCGAGTATTGTTCAACGGTGTGAAGTTCTATGGCTCAAACATCGCAATCCAAGCTCAAAGAGGTCCTGACTCGGAGCCTCGGACTGGATACTCCGGAGTTCCATCTGGAGAAGCTTTCGAGTGGGAAGCTTTCAGGGAGCATCGTGTCCGACTCCTTTGCCCGGATGGACCATGTCAAACGGCAGCGAGCGATATGGGACGCGCTGGAAGCCGAATTCGGCAACGACGCGTCGGCTATGGTGGGAACGTTGTTGGCCTATACGAAGGCAGAGTGGAACATCCCCTTGGCGGGATTTGAAGCACCAAAACGTAAGACAAGAACGAAATAGTTTTTTGAAACACGAGGAATTATCCAATGGCAGCAAAACAGATTGCGTATCAAATGGAAGCCCGCGAAGCGATTCGACGGGGGGTCAAGCAGTTGGCACGCGCGGTCAAGGCCACGCTCGGCCCCTGTGGCCGCAACGTGGTCATTGAAAAATCCTTCGGCGCGCCCACCGTCACCAAGGACGGCGTCACCGTCGCCAAGGAGATCGAACTCGAAGACGCCTATGAAAACATGGGCGCCCAGATGGTGAAGGAAGTCGCCTCAAAGACTTCGACCGTCGCGGGCGACGGCACCACCACGGCGACGGTCTACGCCGAGGCCATTTACGACGAGGGCCTGAAAAACGTCGCCGCCGGCGCCGAGGCCATGCAGCTCAAGCGCGGCATCGAAGCCGCCGTCGAAACCGTCGTCGCGGAGCTCAAGAAAATGAGCACGCCGATCAAGAGTTCGCAGCAGATCGCTCAGGTCGGCACCTGCGCCGCGAACCAGAACGCCGAGATCGGCAAGATCATCGCCGACGCCATGGACAAGGTCGGCAAAGACGGCGTCATCACCGTCGAAGAGGGCAAGACCCTCGAAACCACCGTCGATCTCGTCGAAGGCATGCAGTTCGACAAGGGCTACCTCTCGCCGCACTTCATCAACAAGTTCGAAGACCTGACCTGCGAGTTGGACAAGCCCTACATCCTCATCCACGAGAAGAAAATCTCGTCGGTCAAGGACCTCATCCCGATCCTGGAAAAAATCTCCCAGTCGGGCCGGCCATTGCTGCTCATCGCCGAGGAGATCGAGGGCGAAGCACTGGCCACCCTCGTGGTCAACAAGCTTCGCGGCACCTTGCAGGTGTGCGCGGTCAAGGCCCCCGGCTTCGGCGATCGCCGCAAGTCCATGCTCGAGGACATGGCCGTTTTGACCGGCGGCGTGGCCATCTTCGAGGAAATCGGCACCAAGCTCGAGCACGTGACTCTGTCCGACCTCGGCTCGGCCAAGAAGGTCCGTATCGACAAGGACAACACCACGATCATCGAGGGCGGCGGCAGCACCGACAAGATCAAGGGCCGCATCGCCCAGATCAAGAACGAGATCGATAAGACCACCAGCGACTACGACAAGGAAAAACTCGAGGAACGTCTCGCCAAGCTCTCCGGCGGCGTGGCCCAGATCAACGTCGGCGCCGCGACCGAAGTCGAAATGAAGGAGAAGAAAGCGTTGGTCGAGGACGCATTGCACGCGTGCCGCGCGGCCGTGGAAGAGGGCGTATTGCCCGGCGGTGGTGTGGCCGTTCTGCGCACGTTGAAGGCCCTAGAGAGCGCGGCCAAGAAGTTGCAGGGCGATCAGAAGACCGGTGTGGACATCGTCCGCCGCGCTCTCACCTCGCCGATCCGCCACATCGCGAGCAACGGCGGGCTCGACGGCTCGATCGTGTTGCAAAAGGTGCAGGAGAGCAATGACACCAACTACGGCTACAACGCCCTCACCGGCGAATACGGCGACATGATCAAGATGGGCGTGCTCGTGCCCACCAAGGTCGAGCGGGTCGCGTTGCAGAACGCGGCCAGCGTCGCCAGCCTCCTGCTCACTACCGATTGCATGATCAGCGAGATCAAGCAGAAGGAGTCCAAGGGCAAGGGTGGCCACGGCGGTCATGGCCACGGAATGCCCGGCGGCATGGGCGGCATGGGTGGCATGGGCGGCATGATGTAGCGGCTAGAGGCTAGAGGCTAGATACTGGAAACTAGAGACTAGACCGTGTGCCACTGCTCTGTGAGCAGTGGTCTTGGGTGCCTAAGCGTGGCATGGCCCACGCTTGCGTGGCCATGTTTTGGATTCGTGCCACTGCTCTTGAGCGGTGTCTTCATAGTCCCAACGGGCCTACGGCTTATAGCCCAGGGTTGCGCGCATTAGCGGGCTACCCTGGGTTTGGATGTCAATGATCCAAACAACCCCAACGGGGTTGTGTCGGTTTGGGAAATGCCGCAACCCCGTTGGGGTTGGTCCCGGCGGTGAACGTAACCCCAGGGTAGCCCGCCAAAGGCGGGCAACCCTGGGCTAGCATTCGAAACGCCGTTGGCGTTTTTCGGTTCGCCGCGTGCCACTGCTCTGTGAGCAGTGTCTTTCTTCGCCCGTAGGGCGCACGATCGTAGCCAGGGGTTGCAACCCCTGGTGGCGATGGATTCAACCTCCCTCCTCCCCCCTTACCAAGGGGGGACTGAGGGGGGTCGGCATTCTCCCCACTTACCAAGGAGGGGTTGGGGAGGTCTGACCGCATGATGCAATTAACCCCACGGATGGGCACCGATGACGATTGACCCACGGCACCGCGCCGCGACACCACAACTGCCGGACGGCTTTCGCCTGTCTGTCCCGATCATCGACGCCCCGCCAGTCCAGTCGGAGGAATGGCGGGGTGTCCCACTTGTGGATTACATGGAGGACCCAATTGTGCCACCACATCCCGTATTTGTCTATCTGCGTTCCAAGGGATTGCTCACACGTCAAGGACTTCGCACCGATCGCATAAGTGGGCAGAAACCCAAGGTGCTCGTTGATACGGCAGACCAAGTTTCACGACTTTTGGTCGAAGTGTCGCCTCAAGATCGCAACGGGGTAATAGCTTGTTGCTCGCAAGAAATGGCAGGCGGCGTTGGCGGCTTAGCTTGTACATCGCTTAAATGCAGGCTCGCTGCTGTCCGGAGAATGGGGCGGTTCGCCGCTCTTTTTGCGGACCACGTTTACATACCCAACCCAGTTATTTGGTGTGATCACTTTCGCAGAAGCAAGGACCCTGAAATCCTATCGAACCGGCTAGCAATAGACCTTTCGGTGTTATTGGAAATGCGATGTTTGGTCGATGCTGGGTTAGTGTCGTTTCTAGACGATCCGACGCGCGGAATGTGTCGCAGCTGCGCGCACAAACACGCTTTTTCACCGCGCATGCTCCCTGAACTTGCAAAGGCCGCGACCTCTGTGCGCCGTAATCTTGAGAACGTGCTTGACGTCGAGATCTGGCACGATAAGGTATTCAGAGTTCGATGGCGCGACCCGAGTGAGAGACTTCATCGGTGCGGATTAATCGAATCTTTCCGGGGAGACACACTGCCTGCGCTTCTACGGCGGCCTACGCTGCTGGAAAAGATTCGCAAGGGTGGGAAGATTCGGGCCTCAAAAAGTCTGGTTTGCGATCTCGAGCTTGCTAGAGATATCACACAACGAGCGCTGTCGAGCATAGTATTCGCACTCGCGACGAGTACTGATCATCGAGCTCCAATCTTAACAGATCTGGGAGTCCATGCTGAGCTCCTTCAACAACTTCTGGGAGACAACGAACTTCAAAAAAGGAATGCAACCCTCGCAAAGTATCTCCCACTGTTAATTCCGGGATTAGATAGGATGGACATTCAACAGATCGTTCAATTGCGGAGCCGTGAAGAGAATACATTTCTTGCCTTTCGAGGCAAACTTCGGCGTGTTGCTGACGAAGTCCGAAACGCCACAAGCTGTTTCGGCGCGAAAGACGCTATCGGTTTGTTCAATGACGAACTTAAACAAGGTATTGAAGCGATAGAGAGACAGGCGAAGCATGCTCGATTGGACTCTCTTGCGCCATTAGCAGAGTCCGGCTTGGCATTAGGTTCTGTTGTTCTGGGAGTTCACTTCGGGATATTGTCGTCCAATTTAGGCGATTGGGCGCAACTTCTCGGCATACCGTGGCTCGCCAAGCAGCTTGTGGACGCTGCCAAATGCGCCGATAAGCGACACCTAAGCGCGCCTCAGAACGATCTTTACTTTCTTTGGAAGCTACAGAAAAAGAAGCACAAGCGCGTGTAGCCAAGGTGTTCGAATGGCAGAGTTCACGCTTACATGAGCATGTCCGTTACGAGCGGCCGGCTGGTGCTGTTGGCTCGGCTATGGCAGTGTCGTCGACCCCGATGAACATCGGGCTTTGCGAGCAGTGTCTTCGTTGGCAGCGGTGACAAAAATGGTGGCACAAGTGCAGCGACATGAACGATGAATGACCCCCCTCAATCCCCCCTTGGCAAGGGGGGAGGAAAGAGTAGGGTTCGCCACCAGGGGCTGAAGCCCCTGGCAACGATCGCCCGCCCTCCGGGCGAAGACAATGAATAGGCCGGTGACCAGATTAACCCTACCATTTCGCCGCGCAACCAGTGACGACGCCCTGGCCATGGCTGAGCTTGTCGACATCGCCGGCGATGGGTTGCCGGTCTATCTCTGGGGCAAGTTGGCGCGGGCAGGGCAATCCGGTTGGGACGTCGGCCGGGAGCGGGCCAGGCTAGGGCTCGGCGGATTCGCCCCTCACAACACCGTGGTTCGAGAAGAGGGCGGCAAGGTGGCGGCGTGTCTGATCGGCTACCCGCTGGACCAAGGACCGCAATCACTCGGCGGCGAAAGCCTGCCCGAACTAGCCCCGTTGCACGACCTGCAAAACATGGTAGCCGGATCATGGTACCTCAACACCCTGGCCACCTTTCCGGAGTATCGAGGGAAAGGCTTCGGCGGCGAGCTTTTGCGGATCGCGGAGATGCTGGCCAGGGACGCCCTAGTCACCCAGATGAGTCTGATTGCGTTGGATGCCAACGCCGCCGCCCGGCGGCTTTACGAGCGAAACGGATTCGTCGAGCATGCCACGAGGCCGATCGTGAAAGAAGACTGGGAGCACTCCGGGCAGAATTGGGTCCTGATGGTAAAAAACTTGTGACGGAGTCACGTGCCCCATGAGCGATGTGTTCCGTCGCACGGGTGACGTTACGTGGCACCCATGCGTTAAGATTCAGGTTTTCCTTTTTGCACGACACGCATGTAGGCCATCGAGGAATTCCTACGCCCGGCGCTGTCCTCCGTAAAAGCCCTAAAGTCGTGCGTCACGTCGAAAGTAAATTGGTTTTCCGGCATGCTCAGGCACGCCCGGGTCAGCGTCGGAGGAGTACAGGTTCCCGCCGCTTGGCGAAAGATGACGGTCTTGGTCTCGCCATCGTCCTCGTACTTTTCGATCACGACGTTCGGGAGGAGTTCATAGAGGGCCAGACTCGGAAGTAGCCAGGGAACGCCGGTTGCCCCGGTGACATAGGCAGTCAGATTGAAGCCGGCGTGGCTCTCTTGTAGCGCACATGCGCTACGAGCATTTCGGGCCGAGCAGAATCCTACGCCCTCAGGAACGACTTCATGGGTGTTGTCGCAATCGCCGTCAAAACCCCTGAACACGCACTTTCCAGCATCCCAATGTATCATCAGGTGGGCGGTCGTCGGGCGGCAACCGGGGGCGGCACTCAGACCAATCAACACCACCAAGACCATGCCGATTTGTCGTTTCATGGCTAATCCTCCATTCGCGAATGGGTAATTCGAATCGTAATTAGACGCACTCGAACAGTGACTATCGAGCGATCCGGAACCCGCGAGAATTCCTCGTGCTTATTTTTTAACCCGGGTGTCGTTGAGCTGTCAAGGAGCTGGCACCTCGGATCAGCCGTGAGGATACGGCAATTTCGGCGCGATTGTCCCATTGCTCTTGAGCCGTGTCTTCCGTTGCACTGGTGACACGGAGGTGGTACACGTGCAGCAACGTGCACGTTCGATGACCCCTCAATCTCCCCTTGGCAAGGGGGGAGAATGAATAGGAGGGCTTTGCTACCAGGGGCTGAAAGCCCCTGGCAACCATCGCGCGCCCTGCGGGCGAAGAATAGGGTCCAGCCACTGCTGATCTCGCTGTGCCACCGCCCTTGAGCAGCCCCTCCTCTTGAGCTTTCCTTCCGCCAATAGAGTAGTTATGCTTCAGAGTTGGCTTCGCGTTGCTCGGGCGTCGGGCCGATCGGGTTTGTGATTCAACTCCTCACAGGAGTCGCTTCAATGTCGAGCGGGTTAGCGCTTGCCGCCGCGTTCGCTTGGCCTCTGGTTGTCACGGTTGTCGTCTCATCTGGCCAATCGCCCGATGCTGAGTGCTCGACTCCTGAGGCCGCGAGGGGTCATGCCGCGGAATTGGAAAGTTCGGCAATCAAGACGGACAGAATGCACGTGGCGCCCGCACATGTTTCCCGCGCGGATAGCAATCAACCCGCGAGAAACCTGAACCCAGTCGAACATGGGTTCTTCTATCCCTGCTACTTTGAGTGCCAATATCCGGGAAATTGCTTTTACGATGACTACATTTACATCGAAGACACTCGCCGGTTCGCGCCCCTGATGACCGGGCCAACTGTCGCCGGCGACGAACAATGCTGTTGTTGCGCCGACCTCAACGGAGACGAACGAGTCGCATTGGATGACTACGCGATCGCGTTGAATTGGGATTTGCGGTTCCCGATCACTCCCTACCGAATGAGTTTGGCCATAGTGTCCCTTTCTGGGTTCTGCCCACAAGTGGGTGATGTGTACGTCTCCTCGGTGTATCGCGGCCGGGACGGGTCGTCGTGGCTGGTGGGTTCGCGCGTTCAAAACGGCGATCCCGAAGTCGATGACTGCCTGCTCTTCAGTTTCTCCCAGCCCTCCGACTGCCCGGTTATTCGATCTTTTGCTCCGAAGCGATTGACTTCGACTGAAGTGACAACAATCAACCAGCTTCTCCTTTCAATATCGCAGGCGCCTCCGGACGATTCTGGCATTGATGTGGAACCTTGCGTGATCGTTGTTGTTCGGAGCGCGTACGGTTGTTTCGACGACTACGGTGTTGATCACACTCCACTTCGCGAGGCCGTGCAGGCGGTTTACGGGTACATCGATTCCTTGGCCGGCGAATAAGGTCCGCCGCATGGGACCTGGCCATGCGGAGCGTCGCTAGGTTGCTCCGCGGTGCAATGCAAGACACCTCGCGACACAGCGTTTGGCGGCAGCAATCAAGACCACTGCTCAAGAGACTCAAGAGCAGTGGCACACCGTGAATCTAACCGTCGGACAGAAGAAAGCCTTTTCTCGTATCACGGAAACAGATGAATCTGCATGTTCACGAACTCGAAGTCGTCGATGTCTACGTCGCTCGGAGCGGCCACGACCGCCACCGTGTTATTGCCCTCTCGTAACACACTGCCCTGAAACGGAGCCCGGAATTCGCCGAAACTGCCATCCTCGGGAGCATCATCCAATCGCTTCTCGAGCTTTGTATCGTTAACGAAGACAGTGTGCCGCCGTTGCACGCCCTTGACCAGCAGTCGCACCTCGCCGCGCGTGAACTGGGGCGGCAACTGCTCCGCCGATACCGAGAACTCTGCCCGCCACGATGCGCCTTCGCTCCGCTTCTGGAACTGACTGTTGATGGTCCCGTCGAAGCGGTCGTCACCCAGATGGTGCAGCTCCGGCTCGACCTCGGTGACGATGACTTCCTTCCCCTCCCGGCGCAGCTCGAAATTGACGGTGATCGTGCGGCCCTTCAGCCGCGCCGCCTCCACGTTCGTCGATTCGGGCACATACCCCTCCTTCGACGCCGAGATCGCGAAGAAATCCGGCACTTCCGGCACCGACAGCTCGTAATCACCCCGGCGATCGGTCTCCACCGTAATCGCTTCTCGATCCGACAACGACAACCGCACCACTGCGTCCTTCAAGGGTTCGCCCGTGTTCGCATCGGTTATCGAGCCCCGCACCGCGCCAATCGCATCCGCCACGGGGGCCGAATGGCCCTTTGCTTGAGTGTTCGTTGTCGGGACATCCAGGGCATACAGCGGCAAATACCGGTAGTAAACCTCCAACATCAGCGTACACAGCGCCGTCTGATAGACCCGCCCGCCGAGCTTCGCCCATTCGCCGTCCGGGTCCCAGCTGCCTTCCGCTTTGCCGTCCTTTCGCTGATGTTCCAACAGCTCCCGCGTCAAAGCTTGGTTCCAAATGTCCCACGCTTCACCCTGATGTTGATACAGGGCCAGGGCGGCGTAATACCAGTAATAGGTGTTCGCGTCGGTCTCCCAATCGGGCAGATGCTGAATGATGAACTCCGCCGAGCCGCGCATCCTGGCGCTGTCGCGCGCCGCGCCCAGCAACTGCTGCACGAACATCCCCTCGGCGGTCATGCTCGGGGTGAATGGCCGGCCAGGCATGTACGCGTACAACCCCGGCTGTGTCGGGCTACTCACCCGGTTCAACCAGCGCCGCGCCGTCTCAAACGACTCCCGCGGTACCGCGATCCCGGTCATGGACGCGCTCTTGAGTGCCATCACTTGCCATCCCAGCACCGATGTATCCCCGGCTTGGCCCGGGTCGTATCGCCAACCGCCGTCGTTGCGGTTCCGTGCTCGGTAAATGAATCGAACCGATCGGGCGACGGCCTCGCCCAAGCGGCTGTCGTCGGTCATGGCGAACGCCTCGGAGATCGCAATCGTCGCGATACCCTGCGTGTACAATGTTTCGCTGCCGCGCAGATCGCCGTCGGGCTTCTGTTGCCGCAAGAGCCATTGCAACGCCCGCTCGACGTTGTTTCGATACTCGCCGTCGCGAGCATGGGTATGCCCCGCGCCCAGGAAGCACAGCGTGGAGAGCCCGGTCAGCGCGATGTCCGCCGCGATGTCCGTCGTCCCGCCGCATTCGCCACAGCCGGCGTCGAAGTCACTGGCGTCCCAATGCCCGTCCCGGTGCTGATGCCGGGCCAGCCATTGCAATGCCTTGGCGACGGCGTTTTCCGTTTCGGCACTTCCACCCGTTCGTTCGACGATATCCATTCGATCCGGCGAAGTCCGCTGAACGTACGCGCTTTCAGGCGGTAACTCCTCCGACGGGACGTCGAATTCGATTGCCGCAAGCGGTGTTTCGCGATTCGCCCGCGCGAGAGTCCAGGGCGCAGTTGTTGGCCATGTGGTATCACGAAGCGAAGACAAACCGGTGGATATCATGCTGGCCTCGCCCAGAGGCTCGGTGCTTCTGGCCGGGTCGATCCGGGCCGCGGGCGCAGGCGCCGAGGGAGAACCACTCCGGCCATATCGCGGCTCAACCCGCCGCGCCGTTGAAACCCAAGCCGACGCCGGTGTCTCAAAGGCGGCTTCCTCCACGCGAGCGCTCGCCCCCGATGCCGTGGTTGGAAGTTCTACATCTATATCGATATCTATCGTTGCGGGGGAAACGTCTGTCGTGGCATCCCGCCACTCCATTTGTCGCGGCGTCACCTTCGGCGTGGCCTCCGCGACTCGAGATGCCCACTCCGCTCCCACCATCGACGACTCCTTCATCGCCGCAGTCCGCGCAGGCGGAAGAATCGCGGCCGTCGGCGCCGCCGCTTGATTCAACGACCCCATGACCACCCCACCCCGCGGTACTTCTACCAAGGCGGGAATACTGACGGGACTCGCGATCTCCCCGGCCTGTTCCGGCGTCGGCGCTCGCAAGCCCGTCAGATTTAGGGATCCGTCCAGTACTGACCCGTCCGGCATCGGCGGTACGACTCCCGCCATCTCCATGCTCGTGCGTTGACGAGTTGATGTGTTTGCGGGGAGCGACTCCCGAACCTCAAAAGACGTTGCTGTAAGGGGTCGATCGGCCGACTCTCGCAAAGCGGTCGGCGCCACCTTCATTTCCACCGACCTCACGTCATTTTCGGAAGCTTGTGGCACGATCGTGGCACGTTCTGTCACGGCCGATGCCAACGACTGTTGTGGAACTTTCATTTCCGCCTCGCTGAAGCGCGACGGTTCCGGCTGCGAGGGAGTTTGCACGTCAATCGTCGTCAGCGATTCAGGAATCACCAATTCGCGCCGCGCCGGCTCGCGAATACTCGATACCGCAACCGATGAGTCCTCGACGTTCATCACCACCCGCGAGTGATCGGCCATTAGTATCGTTTGGCGCTCAACGGCCATCTCCGCCATCGACGGCTCCGGAACGAATCGCGCCGGGGTTTCCCAGCGCGGCGCACCCGGGGCTTCCATCGCCTGCGAAGTGTCAATCTCTGTCATCGATCCCCTAATCTGGATCGCAAGCTCCGTGGCCACCACGCCCGAGCCGAGCGCTACCCGGATCGGGCCGCCCCGCCGGAACTCGCCCGCGATCGCCGCGGTCACCCCCCAGAGCGTCAATAGCAACATGAGCGCAAGGTGCGCTAGCAAGGAGGCCAGAAGACATTTCGCCAGCAGGCTCATCCGCCGTTCGCGAAGCCCACGCATCAACGCCAACAGCAACAAGAGCAGCAACGTGGCCAGCAGCAGCCAGAGCAAACTCGGCCCCACCTTGGACCACAACGCCGCCCAGTCAATCGGCGGGCGCGATTCACTCTCGGTCTCTCGGAACACCTCCCGCGACGACGTGGAGTAGAGGCGGTATTCCGGTTGCTCGGTGACGCGTTGCCCGGCGGCCACGCGATCGGAACTGAAATACAGGCGGAACCCCCCCAGGCTCATTCCCGGATCGAGCTCATTCGCCCGCGTGTTGACCGCCTCGCCCAGGTTTTCGGCTCGAACAAGCGAGCCGCGAAGTCGCCGGCAACGATAGAGATCGAACGCCCCCGCCCCGCCAGGCCGATCCGACGAAAAGTATAGGAAGTCGCCGAACGCGCTGACCGCCGGCGCCCCCTCGTTGAACGCGGTATTCAACTCCGCGATCGGCTCCGCCCGGCCCGGACCGGCGTCCGTGATCGACGCGGCGTATAGATCATACGTCCGCCGAAACAGGTCCTCGCGCAGCGTCGCCGGCCACGCGTCAGGGTTCGGTTGCCGGGCGTCTGTGGGTAACGGTCGATTGGAGGCAAAGTAAAGGGTAGCCGTGTCGGGGGTGAGGGCCGGGCCGTAGTCGTTGAACGTGGAGTTGACCGCAGGGCCGAGGTTGACCGGCTCGTGCCAACCATTGTCACTTCGACCGTCGCCTCGGACGTACGCGACCCACAGGTCATACCCGCCGAGTCCCCCCGGCCGGTCGCTGTAGAAGTACAGCGATTTTCCATCCGTCGAGGGCTCCGGACCCAGGTCCTCGTACGGCGAGTTCACGTCGCCCAACGGCGTCGCTTCGCTCCAGCCTTCGTACGTTTGCCGCGATACGAAAATGTCCGCGTTTTCTCCGGCTTTTCCGCGCACGAAAAACAACGTCGTCCCGTCGGCGCTCAACCGCGGCTCATAAACGTCTTCGCCGGTGTTGATCATCGGCGGGAGCAGCCTCGGCGGCTCCCACAAGATATCGCGGATCGGCGCCGAGGAAGCCGGCGCGCGGATCGTCTCCGCGTCGGTGTAAAACGCATGGCGGATGGGCATCAAGTGCCACGCGGTGACACCCACGGCGGCCAGAAGCAAGATAATGACGATGCCGATGATGAGACGTTTCATGTTGAATCAAACCGATGTTTTTCGCGCGAAAAAAGTCCAAAATCGGTCGAAAACCTCAAAAAACGATCAAAAACCACGAAAAGACGATCAGAAGCCATCAAAAATCGATCAAAAACCTCAAAAATCGAACGAAAATCGATCAAAAAGCGCCGTTTTCCATCACTTTTCGATCGTTTTTTGCGCGTTTTTGATCAAAAATCGCCCTTTCCGGATGAAGGATGCGCCCCGTTCTAGTTCGTCAAAACCGTGTCCAGATACGGCTCTTGAATCCCGGAGCCTTTGCAGATATCCAACACGGCCACGACGCTCGAATATGCTGCCGCGCGATCGCCGCGCACGGTCACTTTCTGTTCGGGGTTGGCGGCCACTGCGTCCGTGATCATGGTTCGCAATTGATCCGGTTCGATTGTCCGGCCGGCGACTATGATTTGGCCGTCGCGGTCGACGTTCACGATGAACTCCCGCAGCATGGCGCTGACCGGCGCCGAGTTGCTGGCGAATGGCAGAGCGATCCGCATTTCCCGCTCCTCCTGATGAAAGCTGCTGGCCACCAGGAAAAACGTCAGGAGCATGAAGACCATGTCGATGATCGGGGTCATGTCGATGGACAAGCCGGCGTCTGCTTCTTTGACTCGTAGGTGCATGGCTTGGGACCTATTTAGTAACCTCTTTCCGAGCCGCGACTGCGTGGAAGCGGTCCGTAGAATCGTCCGCTCCCTCACGGTCGCGGCTCTGATCGGGCCGCTCCATGGCTGTCGCGGTTCTGATCGTTACGCGGTCACGACCGCCGCGGGCACCTTTCCGTCATCCGCTTCGTTCGCCGTCATCGGCTCCAGATCGATCTGCGGGGCGACCCGGATCGCGGTCTTGACGGCCTGATCGCTTCTGGGCGACAACGCGTATGTTTCCACGAATTCGACGGCGATTCGGTCCACCTCGGCAACCAATTTCTCCACCCGTGCCGAGAGCGCGTGATAGGCTACGAGCACGGGAATCGCGACCACGAGTCCGGCGGCGGTGGTGATCATGGCCTCATAGATGCCCTTGGCCAGGAGTTCGGTCCGGCCAAGCGCCTCACCCGACGCGGCCACGGTCTGGAAACAACTGATCATGCCGAAGATCGTGCCGAGGAGCCCGAGCAGTGTCGAAAGGGAAGCAATCGCCGACAATCCACGGAGGTTTTTGCGAAGTTTGAAGATGGCCCGCTGTCCGGCTTCCTCGATGTGCCGTTCGAGCAATTCAATGGGTTCGCCGATGCGTTTGATCCCGACGGCCAGGACCTCGGCGATGGTGCTGGGGGCGTTCGCGCAGTATTCGAGGGCGGCGGACCGATCGCCGGTGCCGTCCTTCAACAGCTTCTTCACCGTTGGAAGAAAATCGGGCGGGATCACGTTTCGCCGTCGGAGGTTGATCAACCGCTCCACGATAATCGTCAGGGCGACGATCGAGCCGATGCCGATGGGGACCATCACCGGACCGCCCTTGACGACAAAGTCCCAGACCGAGTCGATCCTGATCGCATCGGCCGTGGCCTGGGTCGCGGCGGCGCCGGTCGCGGGCGCCGTCTGGCCCATGCAAATGCCGGCCCATATTTGCAGAAAATGTTGCATTGTGGTCTCCCAGACGCGGCGCTTTCGCGGCGCGTCACTGGCCTATCGAAGACCGCTCCCTCACGGTCGCGGCTCTGAAAGTCGTCGCAGCTCTGACCTCTATCGCCCGGGGACACTCGCGGCGGCGGACAACTCCGACAAGCGCTGAGTGGCCAACTGCGCCCAGCGGGTTTCGCCGTGTTTTTCCGCTACTTGCCGAAAATGGTCCTGGGCCTCCGCGGTCTTGTTCATTCGCTCGAAGCATCGGGCGGCTTCATACAAGGCCGCGGCGCTCCACTCCGGATACGCGTACAGAATGTCCACCTTGAGCAACTCGCGAGCGGCCTCATCGAACCGGTTTTGGGCAAACAGGCATTCGCCGATCTGAAACAGGGCTCGGGCGGCTGTCGGCCCCTGATGTTTCGCGACGACGGTCTCATAGGCGCGGATCGCCTCGTCGTAGCGTTTCTGCTGTTCGCGGGCCCAACCCAGACCAAACTGGGCTTGGAACCATTGCGGGCTGCCCGCGAATCGATCGAGATAATCGGCGTAAGCCCGCTCGCTCGCGGACCATCGTTGTGCCTGGGCGTGGCACTCAGCCAAACGAAGCAGGGCCGGAGCGAAGACGGCATCGGATGAATGCTGCTCGACGACCCGCTTCAGGTGCGCGGTGGCGGCGTCGAACCGACCTTCCTGAAAATTCGCCTCACCGGCCAGAAAAGAGGCCGAGGCGACCAGCGAACTGTCGGGAAATCGGGCGAGGAACTCATCGAATAGTTCCACGGCGATCTTGTATCGTTTTGATTCGAACTCGCAGACCGCGAGCTGATAGCTCCCCTGCTCACGGAGTTCGCTTGGCCCATTGCCCCCCTCACCCTTGGCCAATTCCCGCAGGCGGCGCAATGATTCCGCCGCGGCATCAAACCGACCGGCGGCCATTTCGATGCCCGCGAGTTCGAGCAACGCGTGGCCCAGCACGTCCGACGGTCCCAAGTCGATGACGGCACCATACGTCCGCGCGGCGTCGTCGGTACGCTTGAGCGAGCGCAGGCACCAGGCCCTTTCGTACAAGAACGACGACCGGTCATTGGCGTTACTTTGATTCGCCGGAGTCGTGAGCGCCGAGTCGAGTGCGGTGAGGGCCTCTTCGCACTTATCGAGCCTGGCCAGGGCGGTTCCCAGCAAGCCACGGGCTTCGGCGGATCGCGGGTCAGCGGGATACGACTGGATGAACCGCTGAAACACGGCCGCGGCGGCGTCAAATCGACGTGCGGCGAGTTCCGAGCGGCCCTGCCGCATGAGGGCCTCCGCGCGGGCGTCGTCCGCAGGTGCCACGGCCGTGACACGTTCGTAAAGTGTCGCGGCTTTGGCGGCGTCGCCGCGGACCGAGGCGATGGTCGCCAAGTGGTTCAACGCATGGGGCGCGAACCGCGAATCCTCTCCGGCCTTGAGCACTTCTTGGAACGCCCGCTCCGCGTCATCGCGGCGATCCAAGGCCATCAGGGCCTGTCCTCGCTCGAACGTGGCCTGAAGGCGATGGGGGCTTTGCGGATGTTTGCGAAGGAGCTCGTCGTAGACTGTCAGGGCTTCTGACGCCCGATCTTGCCGTTGGATTGACAGGCCGAGCTTCAACATCGCGTCGTCCGCGCCGGGGACATCCGCACCCGATGCCAGATATCGCTTCAGGTAGTCTTCGGCGGTCTTCCACTCGCCGCGTTGAAAATGGATGTCCCCCAGGGCCAAGAGTGCGGACGAGAACGTGTGACCTCCCTCATTGTTGCCATCGGCTACCTCGGCCAGAAAAGGTGCCGCCTCGTCCGGCTTGTCCAATCGAACCAGTGCCGTGCCGAGCCGCAGTTTGGCGAGCCGTACTCGCGAATCGGTGGGATGTCGGTTCAGAAACAATCGTAGCAGGTCAACCGCTTGCGGATCGCGCTTGCCGAGAAATTCGTTTTCCGCGCCTAGAAAGGAGATAGTGGCGGCGAATTCATGAGTCGGAAATCGCTTGAGAAATTCGTTGCAAACCAGGAGGCTTTCATCAAATCTCCCCTGCTGATGTTCGGACATGGCCAGCAGATGCAGGGCGTCGGGAGTCAGCGGATGATCAATGTGCCGAGTCAGAAAGGCGCGAAGCGTTTCCACGGCACCGTCGGCATCGCCCTTTTTCACCAGCGCAACGGCGAGGTCATAGGTCAATTCGGGTGCCAGACGGCAGTCGGCGAAGCGTTTTGCAGCCTCGCGTAACCGCAGGATCGCATCGGCGTAGTTCTCCTGGCGCAAACGGCACTTAGCCATCCAATAGGCGGCCTCGCACGCGGGATCGCTTTGTGCGCCCGCGTGTTGAGTCGCGCGTTCAAACATGGCGAACGCCTGATCCCACCGACCCTGATCAAACCAGACTCGCCCGCGCAGGAGCATGGCGGATGGCGCGAGATCGCTTTCCTTGGCCCTCTCCAGCAATCGATCGAGATGTTTCGCGGCCTCATCGAGGCGCTCTTCGCGATAGTGCAACGCGGCAAGGGCAAAGAGAGCATCGACGGTGTCGGCTGCGTCGGAACTCTGAAGGACGCGTTCGTAGTTCTGAACGGCGTCGCTTGACGAGCCGGTCTGCTCTTGACATTGGGCGAGCAAGAACGTGGCCTGGTCCGCGAACGGACCCTTGGGGTCGAGTTCGATCACAAGGCCGCAGTGCCTGGCAGCCGCGGGAAAGTCCTTTCGCGCCATCTCCGCCATGCAACCAAATAACGCCACCCGCGATCGGTGAGGGCTGTCCGGCCAGCGATCACCCATTTGCCGCGTCCAAAATGCGGTTTTTTCGAAGTCGTTCGTCCGATAGCGGGCTTCGGCGGCCCCGGCTGCCGCGGCGGGTGCCAGAGGACTGTTGGGGTGTTGGTCAATGACCTGCTCGAAACCAGCGGCGGCTTCCGGGTAGCGCTTGAGGGCCATTTGAGACTGGGCGACGATGGTTCCCACTTCGGCGGCGTATGTAAATGATTTTTCTCCCACCAATGGGCCAAGCTCGATGACCGCCTGGTCATACTTTTCCATTCGGAAAAGGCAAACCCCAAGCCCGTAGCGGGCGGCGGCTGCTTTCTCATGATTGGGGTGCGCGGTCAGGAATGTCCGGTACTCGGCGGCGGCGAGTTCGTAGAGCCCGCGATTGAGGAGGCCATTGGCGCTGAGATAGCCGCGGGCGTCGGGGTCGGCCGTTGATTGGTCGCTTGACTGAGAGGCTTGAGACGTGGCCTTGGAGCGATCCTGAGCGTTTGAAACAACACCGCCAACGATCACCAGAACGGACGCCAATACTCTCTCAAACCAGGACATTCTTGCCCTCTCCTATTTCAGCAGGTTCTCGGTGATTTCCTTCTTGATGGGTCCCCAGATTTCTTCCGCCTGAAACTGATCCGAGCTGGTGAAGAATACGAAAGTGACGTTTTCTTCAAAGAAGTTGACGTAAAGGGCGTTGAAGATTCCATTGCCCCCCACGACCGCGATCGCTCGGTTTCCCGTTGTCTTGCTGACCCCCAGCGAAAGCTCCTGGAAGCGCTTGGTGCCGGCTTCGTTGAGTACGCGTCCGGCCAACACCGCGTCGAACCACTGCTTCAGTTCGGCGATGGTGGCGATCATGCCGCCGTTGGCCCGGAGGTTCCAAGAGGGGCCGTCATCGAGCCAAGGATGGTCACGCATGGTGCCCCAGCGTTTTTCGCCTTGATAACCGACGGCCATCTCCTCGTTTTTCCAGCCGGGAATGAGATAACCGATCCGTTTCACGCCGACGGGGGCGAACAGTTCGTCATAGGCAAAGCGTTCATAGGGTTTGCCGGAGACCTTTTCAATGATCGCCCCGAGCAGGCTGTAACCGGCGTTGGAGTAGTTTCTCTGTTCGCCGGGCTTGGAAAGTAGCTTGGCCGCCATTGCCTGTTCGACGACCCACTCCTTGCTCACCAACTCATAGTCGTCACCGAAGATGTCGGGGAGGCCGGATGTGTGCTCTACCAACTGTCGAATGGTGATATCCCGCTTGTCCGGCGGGACATCGGCGAAATACTTGGAAATCCGGTCGTCGAGGCTGAGTTTCCCCTCGGATTCGAGTTTGACGATCGCGGCCTTGGTGATCGGCTTGACAATCGAGCCGATGCAAAAGCCGGTATCGACGGTGGCGCGACGCTTGGCTTCTCGATCGGCGAGGCCATAGGCCTTGTGGAGCAGAACGTCCTTTTGTTTCGTCAATAGGAGGACGCCGCAGAATCCCTTATTTTCGAGGTCGCTGAGGTAGCGGTCAATTCGCTCCACGGCCTGCTTGGAGCCCGGCGCGGCGGGTGCGTCCTCACTGGCGATGGCCGATAGTGGTAGGACGAAGAAAAACATCTGCCAAAGGCGCGGCGCAAATCGCTTCTTCGCTGGATCGCATTTCATGAACGTGCTCCGTGATCCATCCTGCGGCGCGCGGAACGGGCCCATCATGGTTCTCGTAATCGTTGAATCAACGCGCCGCGAAAACACGTATCGGAATACGCTTGGGTACCGACTGACGCTCGCGCCGCCCGCGAGGGGCGACGCTACTTTTCCACAGCTCTTTACCGGCTCCGATGCTTAATCGTGGTCCTCGTCGTCATGATCCTCGTGGTCTTCATCGTCCATATGGATTTCGATATGACCGGCGGGATCGTCCGGGTCGTCGGCTGAATCTTCTTCTTCGTCTGATTCTCGCAGCTCCGCCTGAACCGCCTCCTCGACTTCGTCGTTCTCATCGTCGAGCTGGCCTTGAAGGGAGTCCATCATTTCTTCGATGCCCTCGAGGGCCTGAGCGACGACCGGTTGGGCGTAGTCCTCGATGTTGGCGGCGAGGGCGACGAGGGCCTCGGCCAGTTCCGGACCGGGCTCGACTTCCTCGTCGAGGAAGCGGCTGGCTTCCTCGACGGCCTCGGCCCGCTCTTCGAGGCCATCGGCATGTTCGTGAAGACCGTGGACCTGCTCCTGGACCTGTTGGCCGCTCTCAATCAGGACTTCCGCCTGTTCCTGAAGGGAAGACGCCTGCTGTTCGAGCGTTCCGACGCTTTCCTCCATGGTGCGAATGTGCCCTTCGAAACCGGCTCGCGGGGTCTTCGATTCGTTGGCTTGTTCACGGACACGCTCGGCCCGCTCGCGGATTCGTTCGGCCTGCTCACGAATGGCCTTGGCCTGTTCCCGCATCGCTTCGGCTTGTTGCTCAATGGCCTCGGTCATGTCGTCGTGGATGTCGGCTTGGGTGCGGGCGTCGCGGGCGTGGGCCCGTAGGCGCTCGCGGGCCTGCTCCGCTTCTTCGCGGGCGCGGGCGCGGATGCGCTCCACTTCGCCGCGGGTTCGCTCTCGGAGCCCGTCAAGCTCGGCGCGGGCCCTAGCCTTGCATTCCGCGGCCCTCGCCTTAGAAGCGGCCGCCTTGCCGCAAACAAGGCAATCTTTGGCGTGACAACCGTGGTGGCCGGCGATCATGCCATGACCGCCCCCGCCACCGCCGTCAAGCACCGCGAACGCGCCCGGAGGCGGCATGGCCATGGAGCGTTCCTCGTTCGGATCGATGATCTGAAGGAAGGCATTGATGACTCCATGCTGGCGTTCGCTGGCCTGGATTTCGATGACGCCGGGCTTGGGCCGGACGAGGATGGGCACGTCGGAACGCACCATGAATTCGGTGAACGCCTCGAGCTTGCCTCCCGACATCTCGTAGGCCTTCCACACCGTGTCTTGGCCATCGACGTCGGCCCAGCGTTGCCCGGGAGTGGGGAACGGCTGACCGGGCATGGGCGGCATCGGAGGCATGGGCGGCATGGGAGCCATCGGTGGCATTGGCGGCATCGCGGGTTGACCCGGCCGCGCGGCGCGGGGGGCGCGTGGCGCTCGCGGCGTACGCGGGCGATCCGGCCGTTCGGTGCGGCCGTCGCGGTGACGCCTGGCCTGGCCCATCTCCTCGTGGAGCCGCTCCAACTGTTCGCTGATGGCCTCCAGCTTGCGCTCCAGGTCCTCCATGCGATCCTCGGCCTCGTCTTCATCGCCCTCATCTTCGTCGGGATCTTCGTCGTCACGATCGCCGACGAGGCGGGCTTGAGGTGCCACGGCGATGGCACCCGACGCCGACTTTGCGTGCAAATACTTTTCAAACGTGGTCGCGTCGGGCGCGGCTTCGCCCTTCGCATGTGCGCCGGAAGAACATGGCGGCGCCGGGGCCTCGGTGGTTGCCGAGGCCGAAGCGCTCTTGCCGGCCTCGTCCTTGGGGCAAGAGCGGGCCGGCGCCGCCAGCCAACCGATGTTCGCCAGCAGGACGGCCAGCAGTAAACCCGTTACGGACAGCTTCGGTCGTGTGCTTTCGGTCATCACCATCGTAATTCTCCTTGCAAATCGTCTCGCTCGACCCGTGGTCACGCCGATGCCGATGGCCGGCAGCGGACGGTATCCCTCGCTGATGAATTCCCGCGTTTTGAGGAGCGCTTCGGCGTAGGCCCGGCGCATCCGCGGGAGCAGGGCCGTGACCCACGCGTCACAACAATTCTCGGCTTCGGCGTGCAGGCGGTTGCGCACCCACCACACCACCGGATGCCACCAGAAGACACAGCCCACCGCGATGTCCGCCCACGAGACCCAGTGGTCGCGGCGGCGGAGATGAGCCAGTTCATGAAAAAGCACGACGCGGCGGCCGACGTCGTCGAGTTGGTCCCACAACGGCGCCGGCAGAATCAGTCGCGTTCGCAGGCCGCTCCAGATCATGGGCGAGACGCGGGCGTCGACCATCCAGGTCGCGGGCACGTGGCCGAGGCCGATCTCGCGGGCCGCGGCGGCGACCATCCGCCGCACGTCATCATTGGCCGGTCGGGCGGAACGAAGTCGCAGGCGGAAATGAAGGACGCGGATAGCGCCCAAGAGAGCCAATGCCGCCGCTCCACCGATCCACAGGCGAGTGGGGATGGGCGGCACGGCGCTCACCGCGTCGCGCACGTTGACCACCGCGGCGGCCCATGGCGCCCACGGCGCCGCGGAAACGACTGGTTCCGGTGAGCTAGGCATCACCGTGGCCGGCGCTGTTACGGAATTCGTCGTGGCCAGTTCATTTCGCTGTTCTCGCCGGGCTCGGAGTTCGTTCTGGGTCTGTCGTCGTCGCTCGCGGCGCGATAGCGGTTGGCGTACTTCTTCCGAGGAGTAAGGCAGCGCTGGTCCCGTCGATACTACGGCGGCAGGCGCGGCAGCTTCGCAATCACCGATCGAGCTCGCTGAGGATTCGGCTGCGGGAGCAGCGTTCCAACGATTGCGCCGGGCGGTGGTCTCATACTCGGCGGGGCAGGCCTCGATACCATCCTCGCTCGAAAGGCGCGGCTGATGCACCCAACAAACTTCTCCCCTCGAATGATCAGGCGCAGGGTCTCGAATGACGCGGCTGGGCGGCGCGGCCTTGGCCTCCGGTTCGGGTTGTTTCCACCAGGAATGCGTCGGCGGATCGATCGTGGACGGATCGACCGGCGGCTGCGAGGCCGGAGGCACGGCGATCAACGGCCGTTCGACAAACCGCTCTCGTCGCGTTGGGACATGTCGATTGACACCATCGAGCTCAGATTGCCGCGCGAAGGTTTCTTCTCGAGGTAGTCGGCGGGGCTGCGTTGGGAACCACTCCCCGAAAGGCTGTAAAGGCGCATCGTTGTTCGTTTGTGTCGAATGATTCGGTTTGGCGTCACCTTCTTCAAATCCGGCCTCAGGCTTTTTCGGCTCGGCAGTGGCGGACGGCGCTGCGATTTCTGCGACCTTCGGCAGCTCCGCTCTCCCTGCGTCAGCCAGGACCGGCTCCGGCTCGCGAACCGACAGCGAAGGAAGCAGCGGCGGCATCACCAGCCACAACAGGGCCGTTAACCACAGGGTATGCCTGGTGGCCGGGCGGCAGGGGAAAAAGCGGGTCAGCCCCGCGATCACCAGGGCGAGGGGCACGAAACCGATCGCGTTGCCCCAAAGCGTTTCCACCGACGCGGTCCAGAGTTCGCTCACGGCCTGTCTCCGATACGGTCCTAGCCCTTCGACTCTTCATCCAACCGTTCGATCAGCCTCTGCAATTCCCCGATATCGCTTTCGCTTAGTCGTTCATTACGGACGAGTTGCAGCACCAGTGCCCCGGCGGCCCCGTCGTACAACTGTTCTACCAAGGCGTTGAGCCGCGATTGCGTCACCTGGTCGCGGGAGACCCGGGCCCGGAAGACGTGGGCCAGGTCCGATTTGTCGCTACGGACGAATTTCTTCTGCTCCAGCCGGGTGAGCAACGTTTGAACGGTGGTGTAGGCGACGCGGCGACCGCGCTGATGCATGTGGTTGAGCACGTCCCGAACCGTGCACGGCCCCTCGTCCCAGAGGACTTTGAGCACGTCGAGTTCGGCGTTTCCGGGATCGTATTGCCGTTCGGCCATGAGATATTTGCGCGGCGAACCGTGCCTCCTCCTACATCTGTCGGAGCAAGCCTACTACATCCGTAGGAGCTTGGCAAGAAAAAAATCCGCTCGGTGATTGAAATGACAAAACGATACAATTGTCCGTGGCCGGCTCGGATGCACGTCGGACGCTAAGTGTTATGCAACCGCGCAAACGATGAAGTGCCGGCTATTGTGATATCAATTGATCCGAGCCGTGCGCGGGCAAGGGCTTGGTTTGGCCGAAAGCCCCGCTCCCGCCCAGTCGCGCCTCGGTCCAGTGTAAACGCTCAAGGTTTGACGGGCTGCTTGGGTTCTTATACAAGATGCAAGGTATCTGCGGAGCCTTAGGTCTAGGCGGCAATGCATGTGAGCACGGACTCTCGTGCGTGACATAACCGCCCTGACTGCCCGGTTCCGGGAAAGGTACCTGCTTCATGCAAACAGGGGATGGGCGGTTCACGCCCGCCAACAAGTTGGTCTCCGCTGACGCACTCACCTTTGATGATGTTCTGCTGATCCCGCGCCGGTCCGCGGTGCTGCCTGATTCCATTGACGTCGGCACGCTGCTCACGCGGAACATCGGACTGAACATTCCGATCCTCTCCGCGGCGATGGACACGGTGACGGAGTCGCGGCTGGCGATCGCCCTGGCACAGGAGGGCGGGATCGGCATTATCCACAAGAACCTGTCGATCGAGGCCCAGTGCCGCGAGGTGCACAAGGTCAAGCGATCGGAGAGCGGGGTGATCCTCGATCCGGTGACGCTCCCGCCGGAGGCGCCCGTGGCGCAGGCCAAGCAGATCATGTCGCTCCAGAACATCTCCGGGGTGCCGATCGTGGAGGATGGCCGGAGGCTTGTCGGGATCATTACCCGGCGGGACATGAAATTTCTTGAGCGCGAGGACCTCAAAATCCGCGACGTGATGAAGTCAAAAAACCTGGTCACGGGACCGCCGGGAACCACGCTGGAGGCGGCTTCCGAGATCCTCAAGAAGGCCAAGGTCGAAAAACTGCTGCTGGTCGACAAAGACAATCGGCTCGTCGGGCTGATTACGATGCGAGACATCGAGCGGAGCCGGCAATTCCCGGGAAGCTGCAAGGATGGGCGAGGTCGTCTGCGCGTCGGGGCGGCGGTTGGCGTTCACGATTTTGAACGGGTCGATGCGCTGCTCGGGGTGGACGTGGACGTGATCGTCGTGGATACCGCCCATGGTCACAGTGACAACGTGATCGAGACCATCAAGAGTATTCGCCGAAAGTACAAGATCGACCTGATCGCGGGCAACATCGCCACGGGTGAGGCGGCGAAGGACTTGATTGAGGCGGGCGTTGATGCGCTGAAGGTGGGGATCGGGCCGGGGAGCATTTGCACGACTCGGGTGGTTTCTGGCGTGGGCGTGCCGCAACTGACCGCGGTGATGAACGTGGCGGAGGCGGCGGCGTCCGCGGGCGTACCCATCATTGCGGACGGCGGCATTCGCCAATCGGGAGATATTACGAAGGCGATCGCGGCGGGGGCCCACAGCGTGATGATCGGGTCGCTCTTCGCGGGGTTGGAGGAGGCGCCGGGCGAATCGGTAACCTGGAAGGGGCGGCGATTCAAGGAATATCGCGGCATGGGATCGCTCGGGGCGATGGTTAAGGGCAGCGCCGATCGATACGCCCAGAAATCGACAAGTCCCACGGGCAAGTTGGTGCCAGAAGGCGTGGAGGGGCGAGTGCCGTTCCGCGGACCGTTGTCCGACTATGTCTATCAGCTTGTGGGCGGGTTGCGGGCGGGAATGGGGTATTGTGGTGCGCGGGCGATCGAGGAGTTGCGCACCAAGGCCCAATTCTGTCGGATCACGGCGGCGGGGGTGGCCGAGTCGCACCCCCACGACGTAATGATTACCAAAGAATCACCCAATTACGCGTTGGAGTATCGCGATGAATAGAACCGAAGGGACCCAGGAGTGTCATGGCGTAGCACGCCGGTGGTTGCCTGCCGTACGGGCGGTCGTCGTGACGTTCCTCGCATACGCCGGCGGTTGCAGCCTGTACCCCGATGCGTTCAAGGATGAGTACGCTCATGCACCGATGCCGGAAACAGCGTCGAGCCGGCGCGTGGAATCCATGGACCCGCAACCGGAGTCGCGGGTTCGATCGTTCGAGCCCTCACAGGTCACGATACTCAGCGATGGAGTGACGCACTGGCCACTGTATTTTGAGGACAACTTCGAAGACGTGCCGCCGGGGGACGACCATTTCGCGTGGACGGGGGCTGATTATCTGCACATCATCACCTGGCGGGCGCGGTATCTGGTCAACTTGTTCGGGTTCCCGGTGAGCGCGGTTTGCACGCCGCCCTGGCAGATGATGGTCAGTGACGATCGGATGGGAGAGCGGGAATTTGGATTGCCGTTTGATGCGGCTAAGTATGACGGGCCGGCACCCGTGTATGGTCCGCTGCCCGATCCTGTTGAAGAGGTTGCGCCAACTCCGGAGAGCGCCGAGCCGGTTTCTGGCGCCTCCGCGCCATCGGGTTGAATGGTTCCGTACCAGTTGCTGTCGACGGGTTGGCCGTTGCACGATTGAATAGGAGTCGATGACCACCCGTTCGACGATGGTTTCTTCAAGCCGCGAACTGGCGTCGGCCAGCCGGTGCCCCGGTTGCGGCGAGCCGCTCGACAGTCCTCCCCCGCCCAGTTGTCCGCTTTGCGCCTATCAATTCAACGACACGCACGCGACCGGCGCGGACGTCACGCCCTACGCAGTGGCCTATGGCAATCGAAAAGGGGGCTGGTGGCGAATGGCGTATTGGGTCTGGACGGCGGGTGCGATCCGGTTGAAGCATCTCGCCCTGCTGCGGCCATCGGCGGCGTCGCGGCAGTTTGCTCGACGGGCCGGCCTGGTGACGGCCTTCACCGCGGCGGTCGTTGAATCGACTCGGGCCGGGTGGCTTTGGGTCGGGGCGCGCGTCGACGCGTCGGGGGCTACCGTTCAACCGACGGGGCAGGGATGGGTTCGGGTGGCTAGTCAGGCTACGGCGTTGCCAGCCACGATGCCGACGGAAAGTCCGAGCGAACTCTGGTGGAACCCGGCTCAAACGCTCGTCGCGTTTCCGGTTGGATTCGTCGCCGCCCTACTCCTCTTATTGCTGCTGGCGGGCATCGCGCGGTCGGGTGTCACCTTTGCTCATCCGCCAACGCTGCGACCGGAACAGCGGATGATCGCCGCCCTGCGATACGGCATGGCGTGGTGTCCACCGCTACTGCTGGCCACGTTGATCTCGGCTTGTCGGCCGATTGCGCTGGTCAGCGCGCTGTCGGGTTGGAAATGGTTTCCAGGAGACGAGTGGCGGCTGCTGGTGATCGGGACCTTGGCGGGAGTCGGCGGCGTGGCGTGGTGGTTCTGGCTGGTGCGGCTGGGATCGTCGGCGCCGCCGAATGCCCGAAGGCGGGTGGTTGCGGTCCTGGCGGTCGGCCTACCGATGAGCGCGGTTGCGGCGGTAGTGGGGTGGTGGTATGGCTTGGCGTGGCTACACGGCCCGATGTTCCGGCTGTTGGGAATGGGGCCATGAAACTGACATGATAGACAGTCCACTGCTCAAGAGTGGCATCAGAGCAGTGGCACCCGAACGTGCGTGACTAACAATGACATCTGAACGAAACACGAAGCGGCCGCCGACGATCGTGATCATTGATTTCGGTGCCCAATACGGCCAGCTCATCGCCCGGCGGGTGCGCGAGCACCACGTGCACAGCGTGATTGTCGGGCCGAACGTGACCCGCGAGGAGCTTCTCGCCCACAACGCCGTTGGGCTGATCTTCTCCGGTGGGCCGCTCAGCGTGTACGAGGAGCGAGCCCCGCGATGTCGGCCGGAGATCCTTGAGGCCGGGCTCCCGATTTTGGCGATTTGCTATGGAATGCAACTGGTTTGCGACATGCTCGGAGGAAGAGTGAAAGGAGCGGCGGCCAGGGAGTTCGGGCGTACCAATCTCGAAGTGTTCGACCACGACACACTCATGGCCCACGTGCCGGAGCGAACTTCGGTGTGGATGAGCCACGGGGACATCGTCAACGAACTGTCCGGGGACTTCATTCCTCTCGCCCGCACGGCCAACTGTCCAATCGCGGCCGTAAAGCACCGGACGCGGCCGGTGTTCGCCGTCCAGTTCCACCCGGAAGTGACGCACACCCCCTGCGGCAATCAGATCATCCGTAACTTTCTCTATGACGTGTGCGGGTGCAGAGGCGATTGGCAAGTCGGCTTTGTCATCAAGGACATTGTGACCAATATCAAGGAACGGGTGAGGCCGAGCGACCGCGTGATTTGCGCGTTGTCGGGTGGGGTCGACAGCAGTGTGACCGCCGCGTTGATCCATCAAGCCATCGGGGATCGGCTCACCTGCATCTTTGTGGACAATGGGTTGCTCCGCCGCGGCGAAGTTGATTTGGTGGATACGACCTTCCGCCGCCATTTCAAGATGGACCTGCACGTCGTGGACGCCGCCGACCGGTTCTTAGACAAGCTGGCCGGCGTCACCAATCCGACGCAAAAGCGGATCATCATTGGACACCAGTTCATTGAGGTGTTCAAGGCCGAGGCGAAGACGATTCCCAATGCTCGGTTCCTGGCCCAGGGCACGCTCTACCCGGACGTGATCGAGTCGGGCAAGAGCGTCAGCGGTGAGGCCTCCAAGATCAAGCTGCACCACAACGTCGGGGGGTTGCCGAAGGAACTGGGGTTTGAATTGCTTGAACCGCTGCGCGATTTATTCAAGGACGAAGTGCGCCGGGTGGGTGAGCATCTCGGCTTGCCGGAAGAGATCGTCTGGCGGCATCCGTTTCCGGGTCCAGGACTCGCGGTGCGGGTCATGGGGGCGATCACCCGCGAGCGGTTGGAATTACTTCGCGCCGCCGACGTGATCATCATCGAGGAAATCCGCACCGCGGGCTGGTACAACAAGATCGCCCAGGCCTTCGGCGTTCTTCTTCCAGTCAGTACGGTGGGAGTGATGGGCGACGAGCAAACCTACGCCGGACAGCACGTCATCGCCGTCCGCTTCGTCGAAAGCGCCGACTTCATGACCGCCGACTGGGTCCACATCGATTACGAGGTCATCGGCCGCATCGCCAACCGGATCATGAACGAAGTCCGGGGCGTCAACCGCGTGGTGTATGATGTCTCCTCCAAGCCTCCTGCCACGATCGAGTGGGAGTAGACTCGCGCGAACTAGCGTATGTCGAACTGAAGAATCACGGGCAAATCAATCGATCCCGTCCAAACGGGTCGGGGCACCGGATCAGAACCATGTAACTCATCGAGCTCCGCCGTTGCGGCGAGTTCCGGGATGCTGCTCAACCTAATCGTCCAAGTTGCCCGTTCGTGATGAAGCGCAAGATCGGGTCGGAGCCATTCGATCGACATCAGTGGCAGAGGGCTACAGAGTGATCCAGGTTCCCGGCCGGGGCCGAAGTTCGCGTAGCCCTCGCCAACAACTACCCCATCGCGAACGAGTTCAACTTTGAACGCAAGATGCAAACGCGTTGGGTTGTCGCTTGTCAGCGGCGGATAGAGATCCAGCGATCGGACTTCGCTCGTTGGGGAAATCCGGAGTGTTGGGTAGAGCGAGCCCTTAAGCCACTCTCCTGCACTGGGATCATCGACAAGGTTCGCCTGATCCTGTAGGCGACCATGCCCATCGTAAGAGACATCCAAAATCCCATGCCATAGTCTCTTCTTGGCACGGAATAACTCGTACTCGATGCGAGCCGACTGTGAACCCGGAGATGGGGTTCCCAAGTCGAGGTACGCGGAACCGCCAAAGGTGGAAACAATGCGCCAGTTCCGATCCCCCTCGCGCCGCCATCGGATGCGCGTAGTTGTGACGGGGTAAACTGTAACAACTCGAACGAAGGCATGTCCGTCAAGAGGCCAGGTTCTGGCGGTCCGGGCGAGCTGCCGACGCGCGCCAAATAGGTCAAGCTTATACGTGAGGTCGAGGTACCGCTGGCTTTGCGCCTCGGTTAACTCGTCGCTCGCCATCCTGTACTGGAGTTCCGTGCCAGCTTTCGAGCTCTCTTCCGATTCAGGCGCCCCAGCCGGTTGTGGGTTCCATCGGTGCAATAACGCCCTTGTTGACTCTTCTGAACATCCAAGATGAAAGAACCCGGACGGAATGAGGATCAGTGTTGCACATCGCCAATATGAAATCCGCAGCACTTTGTCACCTCCCGTCGCCGAACGCTGTTCAGAACCACCGCGGCGGCGCAAATACTGCTGACCAAACAATACTAGGACTTGTAATCGCATGAGTCCTGAATTATACCTATTTCAGAATATCCTGAAAGGACTACCCATGCCCGAAACTGGTGTGCAAGGGGCGAAGAACCTATTCATCCGCCGCTGGGGCGAGATGGCCGCGTCGTGGGGGATCGGCCGAACGATGGCCGAGATTCACGCCATGCTTTACCTGGCCACCGAACCGGTCTGCACCGACGACGTGATGGAACAGCTCCAAGTGTCGCGAGGGAGCGCCAGTACGAACCTGCGCGAGCTGACCAATTGGGGCTTGATCCACCGCGTCCACCATCGCGGCGATCGCAAGGAATACTTCGAGGCCGAAAAGGACGTCTGGCAGATGTTCCAGACCATCATCCGCGAGCGCCGCCGCCGCGAGGTTCAGCCGATTGTCGAGACGCTGCAACGCTGCGTGGCCATGATGGAGGGGGAGGTGGGGGCGGGTGGCTCGGCCGCGAGAAAAGAGGCCGACGCCTATCGGCTGCGCTTCGCCGACATCCTGGAGTTCTGCGAAATGATGAACGCCATTTTCAACCTCGTCAGCCGGGCCGGAGAGAAGGGTCTTAAGCCGCTCGGGAAGCAACTGGCCAAGCTGGTCGGGTAGCACCTACATTAGAGGTAGGCCTTGCTTTTCGTATCGCCGGCGCGGGTCGCGTTACTTGGTCGCGAAGATGAGTTCGAACACCGAAAAGTCGGCCACGTCGACGTCGCCATCGCCGTCGTAGTCGAATACGTCGCAGCCTGCGTCGGTCGGCGTGAGCGGACCGGCCATGCAATCCAAGTAAAGGGTCAGATCGGAAAGCTCCGTCGTCTCGCACGGCTCGACACATGGAAACGGCAACAGACCGATGGCGCTGACCGCCGCGTCGACGTCCATTTGATTGACGGCGCCATCAGGTACGCACGGAGCGATATCGACCTGCGGCAGACTTGTACCCGGCGGATAGACTCCGTCGGTGGAATCGATGACCCGCGTGACGTCGTCAATCCCCACGTCACCGTCGCCGTCGATATCCCCCCAGCGCCAGGTAGCCGTGGCCGCCGGCGATGAAAACACGCCCGGCGCCAGATTCTGGCAGTCGGTTCGAACCAGATAATTTGTTGCCGGGTGAATATCCTCCCCGCTCAGGATGACCGTCTGCCATAGCACGGGCAGAAGGTACATCGGCTCATCGCCAAGGGAGCCGTCAATCTGGGCGTAGCGGGTCACGCACGCGACGCCCGGGTTAATGGGCGCGCCCGTCACTTCGAACGCGACCGGCTCGCTTCCAAACATGGGCGTAATCGATAGGTATCGACAGCCGCGGGTCATCACGATCGGCGGCCGACATTGGATCACCGCCACCCGCGAGGGCGACCCCAACGTGCCCGTGACAACCACCCCCGGGAACAAACCGCCGAACACGCGGGTATGGGTGGAGCCGATGCTCGTGCCCATCTCGACGAAGGAGACACCCGTTCCCAAGATGCGAAACTGGAAGATCGCAACCAGCAATCCTCCCGGCGTGGCGTAGGCAACCTCTTTGGACCCTAGGCGGGCCAGGGCCTGGAAAAAGGCATCGCCGTCGGTCAGATCATTGTTGAGACCGTCCAGTTGCGAATCGTCGGGAAACTCGGACTGGAGCCAGTCGTAGGTGTTCGGCGCGCACGGCTCCTGTTCGCAGGGGTCGATCCGACCCAAAAGCTCAAGGTGCGACGAGTCCCACGTAAGGACCAAATCAACGCCCCCGCACGATTGGGCGGAGCCGGTATCTGAAACGGCGTACAGCGAAATCGCAATGATCGCTCCATTCTCGGCATTCTGCTCGAGAGGACGCCATTCGAGATTGATGGCGCCGCGAGCCCCCCCGGGCATCGCGCATAGCGCAACGACGGCGCAAATCCAGCCGCCCTTGGCTCTTGTCGAGAAAAGTCGATCTCCCACGAATCCCCCCGCGAACCCCCAACATTCGAAAGTGAAATCCGGCGGTGAATAACAGATGCAACGCGCGGTTTAGGCGCGCGACCGCCAAACGAATACCCCGCGCGATTATACACGCACCTGGCGGTTGGTGAAAAGGCATAAAACAACCCGTTCCCGAGCGGCGTTTGCGTAATTATCGCGGCCTTTCCAGCCCCACCGCGATGCTTTCAGTTATCACACGTCGACGGCGCGGCCGCGTCCCGAAACCGGGCCGCTTTCTTCGGATCGACGCAGCCTCCATAATCCCTCTCATGCCCCAGTCGGTGTTCGCTCGCATCGAAAAACTACGCGACGAAATCCGCGCCCACGACCACGCCTATTACAACCTGGCCAGGCCGGTTATCAGCGATCGGCAGTACGACGCCCTTCTTGAAGAACTACGAAAACTGGAGGAACAGCACCCGGAACTGATCACCCCGGATTCGCCTACCCAACGGGTCGGCGGCCAGCCCCTCGGCGGATTCACGACCGTGACCCACGCGGTTCGTATGCTCTCCGTCGACAACACCTACAACCCCGATCAGCTTCGCGAGTTCGACCGGCGGGTGGCCACGGGACTCGGCGGCGAACAATACCGCTACCTGGTGGACCCCAAGATTGACGGGGTAGCCGTCTCGCTCACCTACGAGAAGGGCCTCTTGACCTTGGCGGCCACGCGCGGCGACGGCACGACGGGCGACGACATCACCCAGAACGCTCGCACGATCCGCTCTCTTCCGCTCAAGCTGACCGGGAGGGACGTCCCCGCGATCATGGAAGTCCGGGGCGAAATCTGCTGGCCGACGGCCGCCTTCCGCAAGTTCAACGAGCGACGGATCAAAGACGGCGAGGCGCCCTTCGCCAATCCACGAAACGCAACCGCCGGGACACTGAAGCAGCTGGACCCGCGGGCGGTGGCCGGTCGGGGTTTGATCTTCGTCTCCCACGGCGTGGGGCGAATTGAGCCATTGAAGGCCCGGTCGATGTCCGAGTTGTTCGATTCGTTCGAGAGGTGGGGCATACCCGTCAATCCGAACCGCAAGGTCTACGACGCGGTTGACGAGTTGATCGCCGAATTGGCTGAATGGCAGCAGCGGCGCCATGAGTACCCCTACGAGACCGACGGGCTGGTCCTCAAAGTCGACGCGTTCGACCAGCGCGACGCCCTCGGTGCCACCAGCCGTCACCCGCGTTGGTGCATCGCCTACAAGTTCGAGGCTGAGCAAGCCCAAAGCGTCGTCCTGCAAATTGATTTCCAGATCGGGAAACAAGGGACCATCACCCCCCGGGCGATCATGGAGCCGATGCAGCTTTCGGGCACCACCGTTCGGCACGCCACGTTGCACAACTTTGACCAGGTGGATCGGCTCGATGTCCGAGTCGGCGATACCGTGATCGTGGAAAAGGCCGGCGAGATCATCCCGCAGGTGATCGAGGTCGTGGACAAGGACAAGCCGTCGCACAAGGCAAGGCGGCGGGTGATTCCGCCGACGAAATGCCCCGTTTGCGCGGGCGAAGTCGAGAAAGACGAAGGCGGCGTCTACATCCGCTGCATCAACCCGACCTGCCCGGCCCAACTCAAGGAGCGGCTCACCCATTTCGCCGGACGGAATCAGATGGACATCGAGGGCGCGGGGGAAGTCCTGGTCGAGACGCTCGTGGACCGGGAATTCCTCCATGATTTCGCGGACTTTTATCACCTCCACAAACGTCGCGACGAGCTCATTCAACTCGAACGGATGGGCAAGAAAAGCGTGGATAATCTGCTGGAAGGGATCGAGGCCAGCAAGAAGCGCCCGCTGTCCCGTTTGCTCTCGAGTTTGAACATCCGCCACGTGGGGGTCAGCACCGGTGAACTGCTCGCCGAACACTTCGGAACGATGGAACGTCTCCGCAGCGCGTCGGAAGACGAACTGATGGAAGTCGAAGGCGTCGGCCCGGAACTAGCCGCGAGCATTCGTCACTTCTTCTCGACCACGGCCGCGCGTGAAGTAATCAAACGACTCGAGGACGCCGGCGTCACCATGACCCAACCCAAGCGCAAGGTCGCGTCTGACAGTCCGCTGGCCGGCAAAACCGTGGTCATTACCGGCACCTTGGAATCGATGGGCCGGAAGGAAGCCCAAGACCTCGTCAAACAACTCGGTGGCCACCCCGCCGGCAGCGTGAGCAAGAAAACCGACCTCGTCGTCGCGGGTGAATCCGCCGGATCAAAACTCGACAAGGCTAAGGAGTTGGGGGTAAAGGTGGTCACTGAGAAGGAATTCATGAAGCTGGTTGGGAGATGATCAGATGCCGCATCCATTAAGGGGTGGATTGAGCTTCACTCCAACGCTTGAGGACTTTGCCAAGGAGCGAGCTGGTTCTGCGGTAACGGTGCTTTCTGGCGGAAACAACTCTGGAAAATCCCTCGTTTTGAAATGGCTGAAGCAGACAATTGGCAAGACCGCATATATGGTCGGCACAAATCGCTTCTATCACGTGTACCACTTCAGCACAGGCCTCCGAGACCCGAACGAGCTGGATCAACTCGAGAGCCAATTCCAAAGCAAGTTCAATTCTGAGGAATACAACTATGAACAGAACTTCATTGATCTGAACCGGATCATCGTTGGCCTTTCCGATCTCCAACGTGCGGCGCTATTTGAGCTTTGTGGGAGGTTGATCGGCAGCGTTTTTTCGCTGAAGTGCGTTCAGCCTGGCAACGAGTTGAGCATGCGTTACATCGATGTAGACGGTCAGAACCTATCGGTCGCGAGCACCGGCACGCGGCTCCTCATGACAATTCTCGGCATTTGCATGGACGATCGATTTAAGACATTGCTAATTGACGAGCCTGAGCTTGGTCTAAGCCCGCGTGTGCAAACAGCACTCGCATCATTTCTGCAAAACCCGACCGAGCGATCAGAGCTTTTTCCGCACCTTGAGCAAGTCATTCTCGCTACACACTCACATCTGTTTCTGCACCGCAACGACTTGAAGAGCAATTACGTCGTAAGCAAGAATGCTGCGCAAATCTCTCTTGAAAGGGTACGGAGCATCGGCGATTTTCACCGCTTGCAATTCAATCTACTTGGTAACTCTCTCGAAGGAATGTTCCTTCCTTCATCGGTAGTTTACGTCGAAGGCGAGACCGACCAACAGTACCTGGAGCGAGTATTTAGTTTGCGGTTTTCGGAACGTAACATTGTTGTTGTTCGCACATGCGGAGACCCGAAAAAGAAACTCCACGCTTTGAAGGAGACTCTAGGCGATTTGCAAAAGAGCCCACTCCGCGATCGGCTCTTCGTCGTCGTGGACCGCGTTCACGCGCCGGGTTTGCAAACTGACCTTGTCGGGATGGGACTTCCTTCGGATAATTTTGTCGCGTGGTCGCACAATGGCATTGAGTATTTGTATCCCGCTCAAATCATGCAAGAGATTTTTCGGTGCGGTGAAACGGACGTTGAAGGCATATCCGTGAATGGGGATGTTGTTCGACTAAATGGCATCGAAAAAAGGAAAAAAGAACTCGTGCAGGAAGTCGTGCAGCGCGTTGGCCCCGGATCTATCCTTCCTCAGGAATTAGAACACAAACTTCTCGACAAAGTGACGGTAGCAATTGGCTAGGCCCCAACGGGGCCAAGGGCTGTTGCCACGGGTGGAGCGCCGGACGCCGCAAGGCGGACGAAGCGCAACCCGTGGGACCGTTTTTTTTCTTCTCTTTTCGCCCCGGAGGGGCGAAGGAACCGCTCCGATCGATCCTGAAACCACAATCACGGATCGCCTCCCAGCTTCGATGCGTTCGCCCCCCTGAACGAAAAAACCAGCGACAACATGCCCGTCCCCCACAAAAGAAACTTAACGAAAAGAACCAATCCGTTTCGAGGCTCCAATTCCCCGCCGCGGAGCGTCGATTCGAGTTGACTGATAAAGCTGCTGGTCATCATGCCGGTGACCGCGCCCCACGCGAGCACCAGCCACAGGAGGGCGTTTCGCTTGCCCCGCACGGAGATCGTCGCCGCGAACAGCAGTAACAATCCGGCCACGTAGTCCTCCAGCATCGTCGTGGAGTCCACCAGCCAGTGATCCAAACCCCGACGGCAGGTCTCCAGAACGGGAAGCAATACGCCGATAACAAACGCCGCGCCTACTTCGAACCTCATGACTACACCTCGCTGCGGATGAGGGAAAGAATGATCCTCGGTCGAGACGTTTTTGACAACATCTTTCGAGACAATACGCCATCAAGACATGGTGGAGGATTTCCGCGCCCGAATGGTCAACGGATGGGTCGATTGTCCGTCCTTCAGGCGGACATGGCTGTGGCTGCTCATATTTTGGCGTCCGTGCAAAAAAGTCAGCCGTTAAAGCACCTGTTTTACTCGGCGTGATCACACCGGCTGAAACGAAGGCCGACCGCGGCTAAATCCGGGTCACTCCGAGATTGACGAATCGTTCGACGAACGGTAGCGTATGATGACTGTTCGTCGGCGTACGGGACGAGGGGTAAAAGGGGTGTTCCGGAGGCCCAAATCATGCAAGCCAGAATGCGCGGTAATCACGTAAGGGGTTTCGTTCTCGTTGCCGGTTTCCTGTCAGCCTATTGGTTGAAGCCTGCTGAAGAGCTGCGCGCCGATCCTTTGGGCGCCGGCAGCGGCACGGTCTTCCGCATGGGACCGGACGCCACGTTTCAGGAAGGATGCTGGGACCCCTGCCTTTGTCCCATCACGGATCCGTTCCCGGTCATCGGCACGATGAAGCTGACATACACCGGGATGTCGAACGGGATTCACACGTACGACCTGCAGGACGTGAACTGGAAGATCCCCTACTCCGACCCGACCCGGCGCATCCATGGGCAGGGGCGGTACAGCATCGGCAGCCCGAACGCGATCACCGTCATCCAACAACGGATGGAGCTGGACCTGCGGGTGGGCGACGACCCGGTCCAGCATTTCGACAGCGGGTGGGTGAACGTCCAGGAAAACGGACGCATCCTCATCACGGTTTCGATCAACGGGATGTATTGTTGGGACCGGGTGATCGTGATCGATGGGCGCCCCGTTCCGGCGTCGGACATTCAGCCGTACCGCCTGGCCGATGAGAGCTCGTACCATCACGATTGTTTCGGTCCGTGCGATTGCTACATCGGGGACATCCGACCGCTGCGCGGGGAGTTCGACGTGGTGCCGCTGCGGGACGATAGTTTGTTCCGTGAGTTCGGGGTGATCGACGCGCGGTGGAACGCGGTCTCGCCGGACAACGCGGACGTGGTATCGCTGCGGGGTTTCGGTTTTTATCGCGTGGGGGGCGAGGTCGCGGTGATGCACGAGCTCGATCTGCTGCTGTGGTCGCAGAACTCGGCCCCGACGCACTTTGGAAGCGGTCTTGATTCGGGGGGGAACCAGTTCCCGGTCATCAACATCGACGTGGAAACCGACGACATCAAGGAAGTGTGCGTGGGCACGAAGTTGCACGTGGTCGGGGTGCCGACCGGTCAAACGTGCGGCGGGATCATGGGTATCCCATGTCCGGAGGGCGAGTTCTGTAAACTTCCCGAAGGTCACTGCTGCTGCGATTTCACCGGCGTTTGCACGCCGATTCCACCGCCGAACTGCCCCGAGTACTACGATCCGGTCTGCGGGTGCGACGGTGTCACCTACAGCAACGAATGTTTCTCGGACGCCGCGGGCGTCTCGATCGACTATCACGGTCCCTGTAGCGCAAGCTGCGGCGGACCGGACGATCCGCCTTGCGCGCCCGATGAGTTCTGCAAGTATCCGATCGGAACGTGTGGAGCCCCCATCGTTTCGGGCCACTGCACGCCGACGGGCGGTTCGTGCCCGTTGTATTATGACCCGGTGTGCGGGTGCGACGGGATGACCTACGGCAACGAGTGCGAGGCGGACGCGGCCGGCGTGTCCGTTGCCTACACCGGGACGTGCGGCGATCCGTGTCATCCGACCGCGGACGGCTCAGGCTGCACAACTTGCTATTCGGACATCCCCGAAGACGCCTGCCTTGCCACGTTGCTGCATCTCGACATCCACGGTGGGGCGATTACGACGCTGGACTGCAACTGCATGAACTTTGGGGCGTGCCACATCGAGTTCGGAAACGCCTCGCCGCACGCGGTCGGGAATTGCAACAACTTTGAAAGCTGCGAAGTGATCGCCTGGGACACAGACAATGACGGGATCGACGACACCTTCGCCGCACAATGCATCTCCACGGCGGTTGGGGCGTGCTGTTTCGACATCGACGATGGGCCGATTCGTTACGACACGTGCATGCCGCGCAATCAGCAGCAGTGCGAAGCCGAAGGTGGCGTTTTCGGCGGTTCCAACGCGGGATGCGCGGCCACCGAGGCCTGCTGCCTGGGTTCAGGCGATTCGCAGCTTTGTGCCGAGCTTCATCCGACGTGTTGCCTGGCATCCGGCGGTGTTCCGCAGGGACCGGGGTCGAGCTGTCAGCCGACGCTGACGTACTGCGCCGGCTTCACCGGGCAGCCGTGTCCGCCGGACCTGACCTGCGTGGATATACCGGACAGTTGTGACCCGAATTCGGGCGGGGCGGACTGTCCCGGCGTTTGCGTCATTAACCAGAACGAACCGTTCTGCGGTGGGATCGCCGGGCCTCATTGCCCGGCGGGATATACGTGCGTCGATTTGCCGACGGATGAATGCGATCCGTCGCAAGGCGGGGCTGATTGTTTCGGCGTATGCGTGGAAGACGCGCCGCCCTGCGGGGAGGTCTGCGGGGGTTTCGCGGGGATTCCGTGCGACGATCCGAACGAATTCTGCAAGCTTCCCGAAGGTCATTGCTGCTGCGACTTCACCGGCACCTGCACGCCGATCCCGCAGGCCTGTCCCGATGTGTGGATTCCGGTCTGCGGCTGCGACGGCGTGACCTACGGCAACGAATGCGATGCGGACGCGGCCGGGGTCTCCGTTGACTACCGGGGCGAGTGCGCGGCGGGGCCATGTCCCGCAACGCGGGTCCTGGCGGACCCGGACATGACGTACTGCGCGGGGAAGGCGAAGCTGGTGCGGATCTTGCTGACACCCTCGAACACCACCACGGTTATCGCGCTGGAGGATTCGCCGCCCGCGGGCTGGAGTGTGCAGAACATCAGCAACGGCGGAGCGTATGACGCGGTCCACCACAAGGTGAAGTGGGGGCCGTTGTTCCCGCCGTTCCCGGCGGAGGTGTCCTACGAAGCCGTGCCGGTCAATGACACTTCGGGATTGAGGTGCTTCTTCGGCACGATCTCGATCGACGGCTCCAATATGCCGATCTGTGGCGATGAATGCCTCAGCGCCTGCTGTCCGTTCATGGCCACGGACTCACCCCAGCCGGCGTGCGGTGGTTGTCCGATCGGCGATTGCAACAGTTGCAACGCGGGGACGTGTCAGGATGGCCGGGTCACGCTTTGCGAGGTGATCGGGTACGCGTGCGCGTGGATTCGCGGCTGCAATGATGATTTGTCGGGGATGACCCGCGGGGCGTACGTTTGGCGGCATGGGGAGTGCTACTGCTGGGACGAGGGGGCCGGGAACTGGGTCCCCACGTCTTGCGACGCCAACTCGGTGTGCTGCGACTCTTCCGTCCCTGGGGAACCGACGTTGACAGGCGAATCGGGCGACGGAACGAATCCGGTCGCGACGCTTCGATGGGCTCGCACGACGCGACGAACCAAGACGCCGGACGTCAAGGCCACGATCACGATCGACCGGATGGAAAACGCTTCGGCGGTGGCCGTGGAGTTGTCCGTGCCGCGCGGCTGGGAGGTCGTCGAGGTGGGTAGCGGCGGTGGTTGGGATGGTCAACACCAGAAGGCAAAGTGGGGGCCGTTCTTTGACGGCGCTGCAAGGACGCTGACGCTGAGGTTGATTCCGCCACCGTCGATCGACAAGGATCGATCGCCACGGAATGAATCGGCCGCTGGCATGGAGTCATTCTCTGGGACGATTTCCGTCGATGGGCGGAACCACCCGGTTATCGTACGCTGATCGCAGTTGATGCGCTCAGGTTTCGCAAGGCGCCACCGAGTTTTTGGCGTCTTTGGTACAACGAGACGTTCGCGCTGGTCATGGCGGTCAGGCGAAACATCAGCATGGTGTTGTTCTGCGGCCTTGCCGTTGGAGCAGCGGTACCGCGAGCAGCAGCCGACCCCATCCGCGACTTGCCCGGCGGTTACTACGTTCCCGGCGTCGCGTTCACGGTGACCATCACGCTGGACACGCCGCCGGGCACGGTTGTCGCCGGGCTGGAGGATGGACCGCCTGATGGCTGGCCAGTGTCCAACATTTCGCACAGCGGTACGTTGGATACCAATACCGGCAAGGTGAAGTGGGGTCCGTTTTTCGATCCCTCGATCCCCGCGTCGGTCACGTACGACGTGCGACCGCTCGGCGGCGGACCAGCCTGTTTCTCAGGCATGGCGTCGTTCGATACTCAAAACGAATCGATCGGCGGTGATCTTTGCATGCCGGGTGGCGTACCGGCGGTTTCCACGTGGGGCCTCGTGATTCTGACGATGCTGATTTCGGCCGCGGGGACTCATCGATTGCGTAAGCCCGCGGCTCAAGCAGCTCGGTGAGGCCGAGTGTCACGTTGGAGAATGATCACACTTCCCATCGCGAGCAGCGTAATCGTAAGGACGATAAGGCCCCAGTCCGAGACCGCCGGAATATCGCCTTGGCATTGGGCAATCGTGGGGGGTGGGTTCTCTTCCGTCCAGGCAGTTGAAAAACCGGACCAATCCTGGCAGTCGATGTCCGCGTCGTCATCGAAGTCACCCGGTTCGCAACCGGGGGCATAGGACTGGCCGTCGCCGCCGAAGCACTCGTCGAAAGAGTTCAGGTCAGCGCCGTCCACGTCGCCGTCGTCGTCAAAGTCTCCTTGAACCAGTCGAATGCCATATGCGGCGGCGCAGGCGATCGAGTCGGTACACAGCACAAACTCCAACGCATCGATGTCATCCGAGTCAGCGCCGAGGCCGAGACTAGCCGCGGATGCAAAGACCGCGGGAAGGGTTTCCGGGATGACAATGAACACATCGGCGGCAGCCCCGTTGACACTGGCCCCGGCTATCTTGTCCAGCGACGGAGAATCCGGAGTCAAGGAAAACAAAACCCAATCGGCGTCGTCAAAACCGGTATCGCCGTCGATGTCGAAGACGATCAAGGCATCGATATCGTCTTCCTCCTCAAGGCCCAATTCGTCGAACGAGGCGTAGAGCATGATCTCCAGCGCATTGCGCCGGAAAATGTGCGCGCCGCTGGGCGGCAATGGATCGGACAGCGTGGTCAGTGAGGGCGAGAAAGCCCCGGCGGAGAAGTATGGTTCGACAAGGGCGGTGACGTCCGCCAATGCATCAACGTTGTCCTGCGGCTGGCCCACCGTGACGCTTTGAGCGCTGGTTTCGGGGCGACCTGCGAAATCCGTGCCGCCCTCGTCGTAATTATTGCGATCGAGCGTGTTGTTGTTGGGCGTGGTACCCGGTTGCGGGCCCGAGCTGGTATAGACGTGCGAGGAGATGAACTCGTCGCCCGCCGCTTGGCCACGGGCCCCTTGATCGAAGACATTATATGGTACGCCTAGGGCCACGAGCGCAGGGTCGGGCGGAGCGGTGCCGACGCTTTCCCGGCTCACCGAGAAAAGCAACGTGAAGCGGGCCTCGGAGGGGAACAGCGGATGGCCCGATGATAGGGCGTCCAGCTCGTCACCGACCGCGCCGAGTCCCAGTGCCGCCCCCGAAATAGCGGTGACGGGGAACGGCTGGTTCAGGGCGAGCACATCAT
>Ga0137431_1000050_pt1 | contig 66599 bp, 49 predicted proteins | sample EasRivERMZT800_2_FD_104646 | JGI IMG/M metagenome (GOLD analysis project Ga0137431, IMG submission 104646) | Soil microbial communities from meander-bound floodplain in the East River, Colorado, USA - East River MetaG ERMZT800_2 | ecosystem: Environmental > Terrestrial > Soil > Floodplain ... | reverse complement strand
GTTCGATGAACAGGGCGGGCTCAGCCAGTCTAAAACGGTAGATGCTCTGCTTCACGTCCCCGACGACGAACAGGTTGCTTGATTGCGGCTGATCGGACTCTCGCGAAACCAACGAGAGGATGGCCTGTTGCAGCGGGTTCACGTCCTGAAACTCATCGACGAGGACGTGGGCGAAGCGTCGCTGGAGGGCCCGCGCTGTTGACGACGGGGTGCCGTTGGCGGCTGGGGATCGAAGCAGGTCGTGGGCGAAACGCTCCAGGTCGGAAAAATCGAGGGCGTTAAGTTCGCGTTTTCGAGCGGCGTAGCGCTCGTCAAAGGTGCGGACGAGGTCCACCAGAGTGGTGACATGTGGTTCGATCGATTGAAGTCCTTGGCGCCATTCGTGAATGGAAAACTTGGCGAACCGGGCGTGAAGACGTTCGGAGAAGAGCTTTTTCCGGATCCGGCCCCAAAGTCGGCCGGTCGCTTTGCGGCGCCGGAAAACATCGTCGGCTGTTCCCTTCGAGAGTGACGGCGGCCGAGAGGTGTCCATTTCATATTCGGCGATCGTCCGACGAACGGACTCACCCCGTTCCAGGGCGGTGGCCACGACAGCGGGGTCATCCTCCGTGACGATCGGCAGTTGGCGGAGCCACGCGGATAGCGCGCTGGCGTAGTCCTCCATTCGCTCGGCGTAAAAAGCATTGGTGGGGTGCTCGTTTCGGAGCGCGCTGGCGAGGGCCGTGCAGTGTTCCATTTGGGTGTTCAGTTCATCGCGCAGGGCGCCGAACCAGCGGAGCATGAGGCGATCGCCGCTTCGGGAGACGAAATCCGTGGCTTGTCGCAGCCAGGCCTCACGATCGGGAAGCGAGACGATGAAAGCATGGAGGCGAAGAATGAAGTCAAATACCTCTCGGTCCGTGCCGAGGCCATAGGCGTCAACGAGAGCCACGAATCGCACCGAGAGCGGGTCAGGGAACAGATTGTCAGGAAACGGTTGGGACTCGGTGGTGCTGCGCGCGGCGCGGCTGGAAACGTCTCCCAGTGGGTGATCGTCAGACGGCGTCTCTTTGTAGAGCGTGGTGAACACCCCATCGAGGATTTCGCTGCGCAGCAAAGATGCCTCGTGCTCGTCGAGAACCGCGGCGGTCGGATCGATTGCGATTTCCGTGAACCAGCGGCGGATCATCCACAGGCAGAAAGCATGGATCGTCGAGATATGAGCCGCGTCGATGAGGACCAGTTGTTCACGCAACCGCTCGTCGTGGGGGGCGGCGCCGGAGCGGGCGCGAAGGGCTTCGACGATACGGAAACGCATTTCGGCGGCGGCGGCCTCGGTGAAGGTGAGGACCAGAAGCTCGTCCGCGTTGCAGCGGTACGGCGGGGGGGCGTCGCAGATGAGATGGGCGCATCGTTCGGCCAGGACCGCGGTCTTGCCCGATCCGGCGGCCGCTGAAACCACCACGCCTCGGCCGACGGTTTCGATGGCCCGGCGTTGATCCTCCGTGAAACGGATAGCGGACATTGCGGGATTATAGCCCGCGATCCGCTCGCCGCACTTTTGCAAGTGGTCCTCAAGGGAAACAGCGCACGATAACGCAGTGACACACACGTGTCACTGAGGTTGTCCGAGAAAGCTCTTTCGGATGCGCCACAACCCCCGAATCAAACCGGCGAAGCAGCGCCCGGCCATATCGTAGATTCATCCGTGGAGGGGATGAGGCACAGTTGGTCGCGGCGGACGGGCGCTCTCGGGCCTGACCGGCCTGACCGAGTGGGGGCTCGGCAGCGCCCGCTCCGCCCGCGACCCGTGTATCCATAAACCCACCCGCAACGGGGTGGGAATAGGGCTATTTGGAGGGGTAGACCTGTGCACGTCCCAATACGTTCGGGGGATATAACTGCGCGCCGGCGGCTGCTCGGCGCGGCGGTGACCGCGTGGTGCGCGGTTGCGCCGTTGGGATGCGGCTCGATCGCGGGCCAAGGCGGTTCCGACACCGGGCAGACCACCTTGAGCGCGGCGGTGCTGGCGTTCAGCCGCGCCGACACGCACTACGAGGACGCCGCCAACGATGATTTTGGGACCGCGGAATTCGTCAACGTCGGCAACGAGCCCCTGCTGATCCGGGGGCGCGTTGACTCGCCGACCGACGTTGACGTCTATGATCTCGGACCCGTTCTCCCCGGCGACCGCATTCTCATCGAGGTCTCCGCCGATCCGTGGCTGGACGGCGCCATTTCCATCTTCGACGATCAGCAACGCACGCTGCTGGTTAATGACCACCGCAACGTTTACCTCGGTCGGAAAGGTCCGTTCATTGACGTCGTCATCCGGCGGGCGGCACCGTCCTGTTTTGTGGCCATGACGGCCACACCGGGTTTCACTTCCATCGGCGATTACGGCCTGGTTACCTCGAAGACATTCAACAACGCGATCCCGCCGTTTCGGTCGGACGTCGTGCTCTTGGACTTCCAAGGCGGTCGGAACGTGACCATCGGGACACGGCCGGCCATCAACGTGCCCGCGTTTGACGCCTCGCGCATTTCCAAGGCGTTTTCGAGCGACACCGAGGGGATGGTGGAACGAATCGTGGCCTTGGTGCGCGAGGATTTCGCGGGTTACAACGTCGCGATCCTATCCACGAGCGAGGGCGAAGAATATGACGGGACCACGTCCCGCCTTTTCTTCGGTACGTACGATCCGGCACTGCTCGGCGTGGCCGAGGGGGTGGACGAATACAACGCGGACCAACGGCAGGAGGCGATCGTCTTCGCCGACACGTTCGCGGCGTTCGAACGGCTGAACCCAACCGTGGAAGAGATGAGCCAGGCGATCGCGAACGTGGCCAGTCACGAGATCGGGCACTTGCTCGGACTCATCCACACCAATGATCCGGCCGGAATCATGGACGTGACCGCCAGTCTCAGCGAGCTTCTGGAAGACCAGGCCTTCAAGGAATCACCGATCTTCGCGGCGGTGTTTCCGATCGGCCTGGAAGATTCGATCCAAATGCTGCTGGATGGCGTGGGCGGCGACGCGCAAGTGGTACGCGGGAAATCGGAATTCACGTTGCGAAAGCCATTCAGCAGACCGGATGATGGCGATCGGAGGCCGGCGCGGACGTCGCTGCGACTCAGTTTGTGCCCGGGTCACGGGCACTGATCCGTGATCGCCGCGCGCCGCTTGAAACCGTTGAGAATCCTCTTAGGATATCCCTTGTTGATGAAACACGGCTAAGAGGAGTCATTTATGGCGAATAGGATGGAACGCGGACGGCGGTGGGGGGTTTGTCATTTGTTGGCTGCTTTGGTCATTGCCACGGCCGGCTGTCCGATGGTGTCCGGCCCGATCGATCCCGCCGACGTGCCCGACGGCAATCAGGACCTGACAGTGACCAGCCCGCTCGGCAAAACGTCGGGCGAGCCCAACGACAGTTTCGACGAGCCCGTCGTGGCGGTGGCGGAGTCTGATGGGGTCATTCGATTGCAGGGCACGGTGGCGGCGGTTGGCGATATGGACGTGTTTCTGATCGGGGCCCTTTCGGCGGGTGACCGCGTGGTGGTTGAGGTGAGCACGCAGAATTCGCCGTTGGACGCGTCCATTGCGATTTATGACGGGTTGACCCACATCGTGGTCAACAACGACGATCGGGTAGACAGCTTGGACTCTTTCATTGACTACACGGCCCGGCATGACAACCACGGCTACTACCTGGTCGTCACGCACTCGGCCTTCGCCCCGACCGGGCGATTCGCGGGAGCTTATTGGGTGGACCTGGAGATCACCGAAGGCAGCGTCGTCCCTCCACCGGTTCAACAGACGTTGTTGCTCAACTTTGCGGGCGGCCGCGTGAATTCGCCGGTCCTGGGCACCGCGAACCTTTCACCATTGGACGCAAGGGATATTTCGCTTCTCTACGATGGACAGACCGATGAGCTGAAGGATTCGATCACGACGACCATGGAACAGAACTATTCCCGGTTCAATGTCCGGATCGTGACTTCGGACGATCCGCCGCCGACCACGGCGTTCACGACCATCCATTTTGGCGGCTTCAGCCCGGACACTTTCGGGATTGCCGATGATGTTGACCTGTTCAACGCCGACCGGTGTGACGACGCCTTGATTTTCGCGGAATCGTTTGGCCCGGAAGTGTTTTCGCATCCGCCGTCGGTCACCGAGCTCGGCGTGGCCATCGGAAACATCGCCGCGCACGAGGCGGGGCATCTGCTGGGGCTGAACCACGTGGATGATGACATGGACCTGATGGACGACGTTTCGCCCGCGGATGCCTTCCTGTTCGATCAGGAGTTCCGCGTGTCGCCGGTGTCTTCGGACATCATGGCCATCGGTTGGCAGGACTCGCCGACGCTGTTGTTTGAGGCGGTGGGGCCGAATACGGCGCCATAGAGCATGGATCGGTTGAGTGTAGCGTCGGGGCCTGTCCCCGGTGAAGTCGAAGTTTGGGAACCGTTGGAGTGAGATCTTGATCGTCGCCGCGTGGGGGGAACGGGGTGAGGCCAATCTATGCGCATTGTCCGCATTGCGGGTTTCCGGCCGTGGTGGGGGCGGCGAACCGCCTGGTTACGCGGTTCTGTCGGCAGTGCCGTGGGACGTATGTGCCGCAGAACGCGCTCGAAGAATACCTGGCCGGTCGCGGCCATCTCCATGAACACGCCACCGCGCAGCGAAAACGATTCACGTTGCGAACCCGCATTCGGCAGCATCGCCGGGCGGTTAAATGATATCGTGCCCGGAGGACCGGTCACCGATCCCGCGACGCTGGTGATTCATCCAAGGATCGAGCGTGGCTGATTCCGTCGTCATCGTCACGGGTGGTGGGCGCGGTATCGGCCGAGCCATCGCCCAACGATTCGCCGCCGCGGGAGCATGCGTCGTGGCCGCCGCTCGCTCCGCGGACGAGCTCCATGAAACCAAGTCGCTGATCGAACGCGCCGGTGGCTGGTGCGATACCCACGTGACCGACGTCTGCGTCGCGGATGAGATCGCGGCTTTGATCGAAGCCACTGCCAAGCGCCATGGCCGCATCGACGTGCTGGTCAACAACGCCGGCGTGGCTCCGGACGCGACAATCGAAAAGCTCGACCCTGCCCTTTTCGAGACGATAAACAGTGTGAACATTGACGCCGTCTATCATGCGTGCCGGTCGGTCTGGCCGGTGATGAAAAGCCAAGGGGGCGGCATCATCGTCAACGTGTCATCGGTCGCCTCGATCGACGCCTTCCCAGGCCTTGCGGCCTACGGTGCCAGCAAGGCTTGGGTCAATGCATGGACGAAGGCCCTGGCCGAGGAGGGTCGCCCCGTGAATATCCGGGTCTTCGCCGTCGCCCCCGGTGCCGTCGAAACCCGCATGTTGCGCGACTTGCTCCCGGACTATCCGAAGGGCGAAACGCTCGATCCCGCCGACGTGGCCGGCATGGTGTTCACCCTCGCCCAGCCCGAATGCCGCTACGCGACGGGGCAAACTGTTTTTATCAAGAGGTAAAAATGAACGTTTTCCACGGCTTGGGGACCAGTTTCAGTTACGTGGCCGCAGTTGAGGCCTCGGAGGCCAAGGCCGCCGCCCGCGCGGCTCGCAGCGGCGTTACATCCATCGATGATCGCCTCGAACGGACTCTTCTCGCGTGCGAGGCCATGTGGTCCCTTCTTCGCGAAAAGCTCGGCGTGACCGACCTTGAACTGCTCGATCGGATCAACGCATTGGACCTGTCCGACGGCAAACTCGACGGCAAGGTTCACAAGCCCGCCGTCACCTGCCCGAAGTGCAAACGCACGATCGCCCGTCGACATCCAAAGTGCATGTACTGTGGCCAGGACGTGATGCACGATCCGTTCGTCTGAAATGCTCGTGCGTGCGACCTACCGACGGGAGGTGGTCAACCCGTCGTTGCGCCGGCTTCACGCAATCGAAATCCGCTGGCCGCGCACTGGGGCGAAATCGTTACCTGCCCAGTCAACACCAGGCGGCGTCCCGCTTCGGAATTGAGCCACTCCGGCGATTGGGCAAGCGATTCGGCATCGAGACCGGATTGGCCGGCCAACCCCAGGATCCAAACCGTGCCCGATCGAACCAGCCGATTCAACACTTTTCCCGCGAAATAAACTGCTTCATCCACGGTCTTGGGCACGATGACGGCCACGTCGATCGGCCCATCCTTGGGGCGGGCCACGCTCAGTCCGCTTAATTGCTCCTCGACCATGCGTCGTGCGGCCAGTCCATGCCCAGCAACCCACACTCGGATTCCTGCCTGGATACCAAGAAAGGGTGACTGCTCCACGGTAGTGTCCTAATTCGGAGTTGAATAGACGAATAAACTACTTCGTGGGCCCGTTCATGTCGTTGCCGAGAAAGGCCGCAACCCCGCTGGGGTTGGTGGATCCGGCGCTGTTTTCCCCAGGGTAGCCCCGACTTCGTCGGGCCAACCCTGGGCTGGCGGCCTAAACGCCTTCGGCGTTTAAGAGCAGAGCCAAATTAGGACACTAGTCCGCTCCACGTTCTTCTTGCCCGCTCGGACCATTGGCGACCGCTATCGCGTCTTCTTCTTTTTGCCGCCGGGAGCCATTCCAATCCGGCTCCGCAGTTTGCCGTCTTGTGAGTTTCCCGGTCCATCCGCGCCGATCAATCCCAACCGCTTGGACGCAATCCGAACCGCTCCTGGGTTCTCGTCGCATCCGACCCAGGCTCGGCCCAGACGCTGTGCGACCGCCAGCGTCGTGCCGCTTCCACAAAAAAAGTCGGCGACGAGGTCACCCGCGTCCGAACTCGCCAGAATCAACCGTTCGAGCAGGGCCTCCGGCTTCTGCGTGGGATACCCGGTGCGCTCTCGCGACACGGTCGAAAGGATGGGGATCTCCCAAACGTCACCGATGGCCGGTCCATCCGGATGAAAAGCGATCCGGCCATTTCGCGTCGATTTGTATGGCTGCCCGTCGGCCGTGTATTTCAGGTCCTGCGTTCGATAGACCCCCCCCCGCAATCGATTGAACCGATGCTGGCCACGATGTTTGGCGTATAGCAGCAGGGTGTCATGCTTTCGGGGAAACCAACGGGATGGGCGCCCGCCGCTCCGATAGCTCCAAATAATCTCGTTCAGGAAGTTTTCCGCCCGGAACAGGTCGTCCAACATTAATTTCACGGCGTGCACGCTGCGCCAATCAAGGTGAACGCAGAGCGTGCCGTGTTCAGCCAGAAGCCGGCGCATTTCGGCCAATCGTGGCCGCAAGAACCCCAGATAGCCCGCCACGCCGGTCCCATGATGATCGCTGAATCGATGTGGGCTGGTCTTTGTGGGCCCAAGGACCTGTTTGGAATTGAACGGCGGATCCGCGTAGATCAATGCGCAACCTTCGCTGGGCAATTTACTCATGAATCCAAGGTTGTCCGCGCAAACGACGGAGTTGATAAATGGAAACGAGCAATTCCCGGTAGCCGTAGCGGTCGCGGCGCCCGGCGAACCCGCGCATGGATCGACGCGGCTCATGCGGGATGATCGAAGGACATGACCCTGTCCACCTCGGCCTTGCTTCCAATGAATAGCGGCGTCCGCTCGTGCAGGGCCGTCGGCGTCTTATCCAGTATTCGACGCACGCCGTCCGTCGCGGCACCCCCCGCCTGCTCGGCGATGAACGCCAGCGGGTTGGCCTCATAGAGCAACCGCAGCTTCCCTTTGGGCGCCTTCTGGGTCGGCGGATACAAAAACACTCCGCCCTTGATCAGCGTCCGGTGGAAGTCGGCCACCAGCGATCCGATGTACCGCAACACATACCCGCCCGCTTCGTCCGTCTTCACCCATTCGAGATAGTTGCGAATGCCGTCTGGAAACTGATCTCGATAGGCTTCGTTGACGCTGTACGTCTTGCCGCTGGCCGGCATTCTCACGTTTTCGCGGCACACCCGGTACGCTCCGATCGAGGGGTCCAATGTGAACATGTGAACGCCGTGGCCGGTGGTGTAGGCCATCACCGTGCTGCTGCTGTAGATCACATAACCCGCCGCCACCTGTTGATAGCCGGGCTGGAGAATGTGATCGAGCACCTTGTCGGCTTCGACCTCCTCCCGCCGCTGTAAGATCGAAAAGATCGTGCCGATGGAGACGTTCACGTCGATGTTGCTCGACCCGTCCAGCGGATCGAACAATACGATGTATTTCGCACTTTCACTGAGTTCTTGAAGGATCCGCGGTTCGTCGTCCTCCTCGGACACCATGATCCCCACGTTTCCGCGATACCCCAGGCACGCCGCGATCGTCTCGTTCGCGATTACATCCAGCTTCTGAACGATGTCGCCGCTGACGTTCTTGACATCCATCGCCCCCAGGATATCCACCAAGCCCGCTCGACGGACATGATCGGCGATGATCTTGGTGGCCAGGGTCACGCCCGACATGAGCCAACTGAACTCGCCCGTCGCTTTGGGCGAGAACTTCCGCTGGCTTTCGAGGATGTGTTGCTGCACGGTCCGAATGGCCGGCATGCCGACGTTGCCCAAGATGGTCGCTCCTCCAATGAAGACGGTTCAGGTACGAAAATCAGACAACCGACACGTCATACTAACCCGCGACAAGCCGAAGGCAATCAACATTCCCCCCCGGAAATCGACGTTATTGCTGACGGCGTGATACAATAGGGCATGACTCGGCCGCTTAAGGACAACTGCCTCGAAAAACTTCGAGGGCATATCGCTGGTTTCCCGAAGACCCCCGGCGTTTACCTCATGAAAGACGCCGAAGGCCGGGTCCTTTACGTCGGCAAGGCCAAGGACCTCCGCTCCCGCGTCAACAGCTATTTCCAACCCGCCGCCGACCTCCTCAACACCCGAGGCCCCGACATCTGCCGCATGGTCGAAAAAGTTGTCGGCATCGACTTCCTCGAATGCGAAAGCGAGGTCGATGCCCTTCTCAAAGAAGCCCGCCTCATCAAGGACGTCCAGCCTCCCCACAACGTCCAGTTGCGCGACGACAAAACCTTCCCCTACATCGAGATCACCGTCGGCGACGACTTCCCCGGCGTCTTCATCACCCGAACCCCGCGCCTTAAAGGTAGCAAGCTCTACGGCCCGTTCCCGTCCGCCTCCGGCGTGCGCGACGCGGTCAACGCCATGCAGAAGGCCTTCAAATTCCGCACCTGCGAACTGGACATCCGCGAAGGCGACGAATCCCGCCGCTTCTTTCGGCCCTGCCTCCTGCACGCCATCAACCGCTGCACCGCCCCCTGCGCCGCCCTCATCTCCAAGGAGGAGTACAAAAAGGATATCGACGGCCTCAAAAAGTTCCTGGCCAGCAAGCGCACGGCCCTGCTTCGGCAATTGACCAAGGACATGGAGGCGGCGTCGAAAGAAAGACGTTTCGAGGACGCGGCCAGGCTCCGCGATCAGATCAAGGCCATCAAGTCCCTCGAGCTCTCCGGCGACGTGGCCGAGGACGTTCAGCCCGAGGTTTTCTACATCGACCCCCGCGCCGGGCTCGAAAAACTCGCGGAGATTCTCGGCATGGAATCGCCGCCGCGCTGCATGGAGTGCATTGACATCGCCCACATCCAGGGCAGTGAGACCGTCGGCTCCCTCGTCTGTTTCATCGATGGCCGGCCGTTCAAGAAGGGCTACCGGCGGTTCCGCATCAAGACTGTGGAGGGGGTCGATGACTACGCGGCCATCCGCGAGGTCATCACTCGCCGCTACCGCCACGCCGCGGGCGGAGAGGAGCTATATCCCGACGTGATCTTGATCGACGGCGGGCTAGGGCAGCTCCATGCCGGCCTCGAAGCCTTCAACGCGATGTGCGCCGCCAATGAGGAAGGCACGGAGGCACGCCGGCAAGCCGGTTTACCGGGGCACGGAGACACGAAAGGGGAGGAACTTGCCGCGCAACCCCCCCTCGTCGATCCCGACTTCCCCGGCCTTCGCCCGCCCATGGTCATCTCCCTGGCCAAGCGCGAGGAAGAAATCTACGTCCAGGCCAGGAGCGCCCCGATCCGCCTCGCCCGCAACAACGAAGCCCTCCGCCTCCTCCAGCAGATGCGCGACGAAGCCCACCGCTTCGCCCAACACTACCACCACACGCTGCGGAAAAAACGCACGCTGGAGACCGACCGTGGTGGCTGAAGTGTATGTTCGCAGATACCGAAGCTGGCGAGCGAGTCTTTGCAATGGACCCCGGAGGGGTCGAGGCGTGTAGCCACGGGTGGAGTTCGCCGCCGGCGAACGGAACCCGTGGATGAGATGTGTCTCTTCTCTTCCTGCCCCGTGAGGGCAGAGGAATCGACCCCAACCTGATACACTTGCGGGAAGTTTGGCGCCAATAACCGAATGAACATGACCTCCGAGACCATTCAACAACCAGCGCCTCTCTCACCATCCAAACTCCTCGACCTGAATATCCCACCATTTCCAATATGGTGGATCGTTCTGGCCACGGCTACCCTCGCGTTTGGTCTGACCATTCTCATTGCCAGCGGGGATCCAAGGAGATTTCCCTCTCTTTCGGCGATCCAAAAAGACCCCTTTCCCTTTGCCATCTTGTATGTTTTGGCTTGGGTCGCGATCGTCCTGTGGCTGCACTACCGCCGCCGCCGCCAGCTTCTGGTAACGGTCTCTGATACGTTGCGAAGTCAACCCGGTTACTCGCCCGGAGACTTGGTCGAGGAGTTTGCATCGGCCGCGTCGCTCGGAATGACCTCCCAGTTGCAAGCCATTGCCCGAACCTTTGTCGCCCAGGGTCGAACCAACCTCACGATCCGTGCGTGCAAGGCGAAGTTCGCTCGGTCGATCGAACCGATCGCCGTTCCGTTCGAGCCGCTCCCCTTGGATGAATCGCTGCCCGCCGTCGAGGCCATAACCTCAACAAGAAAAACGGACGACACAGCCGATGCTGCTTCAGGTTCTGATCCTTGCACGCAGTCGGGCCACTCCATGTTTTGGCGCCGACTTCGACGATACAATGCCCTTGGAGGTGGGATCGTCATGTTGGTCATGTTCGGGTGCATGTGGGGGATGCGTGCCTATCGCGCCGTCATGGAACAGAGAATCACCGCAGATCTAATCATCTGGACCGCTCTGTTCCTGTCCGTGATCTTCGGGGTTGGACGCAAGGGTGCCTGGCGAGCGAATAACCAATGGCTCTTGGTACCCGGTGGGTTGATTACCAGGACATCGAAGTTGCGTAAGCAAGACTGGCAACTTCACCTCTACGATCGACGCCGCAGCGCCCTGATCGCCTATCGCACGTCACATCTACTGTGGGCAGTTTGCGTGGCCGACGCTCATTCCGATCAGAGAGTCCAGCTGACGACCAGGGAGGCCACCGCCCTCCTCAGCGCCTGGCTCAGCCCCCTCGAACCGCCCGATCCGAATCGGTTGACTGACCTGACCTGAGCGGTTGTGATACTTTGCTCTCCTCATGGCCGACCGAAGACCATCATGAAGCCCCGGATGTCGACAAGATCGACATGGCCATCAAGATTGAAGTCGTAGCCCTTGCAACTTTCGGAGATCGCTTCCGGAGCCTGCAAACATTTCGCAAGGCCGGCCAAATCATCGAGGTCCACGTCGCCGGACGCATTCGAGTCGCCCAGGCCGTCGCACTCGTCCGGCAATTCGTTGGTGTTCAGGTCTAGCGAGTAGCCGGTGAGCACATCACAGGAGTCCGGAATCGCCGATTCATTGCAATCGGCACTCCCGGCGACTGCGTACTGAAGGGTCAACCGGGCATAAGATTGAGAGTAACGAGTGCTGACCTGAGCCGGAAAACAATACGTCTCCTGCGGGCTTGTGATATCGAACGTGGCATCGCCCTCGGCCACCACGTCGCGAAATACCGCAATCGGAATCGTGAGCGTTTCCTGATACGCTTGCTGCCCGCGGTCAATCCGTGGGCAGAAGCCGCTTGCAGGTCCATACATTGTTGCGAGCGGTTGCCCGTTGAACTGGATGTCCAGGTGATAGTCGGATGGCGACGGGCCGAGCCGGGCTTCCGTGATGACGTGCAGCGTGACATCGGATGCAGGAGTGGGTGGCGCCGGCACGACCCATCGTTGCGGATCGAAACTTCCGATGTGGGACAGGAAGCCAGACTCTGCCTGGAACCGGTGTCGAGCCTCGCACTCGTCCGGTACCTGGTTTCCATTGCAGTCTTTCGATTGCGTGGAGGCGATATCGCATTCGTCTGGAACACGGTTCGCGTTACAGTCCAGGGTGTCGAATGTTCCATCGAACTCAATGTCGTCGGGTAGGTCGTTGCCGTTGCAATCCGGCTGGCATTCGTCGGGCAGACCATCGTCATTCAAGTCGTGCGAAGCACCGGTGCTGATGTCGCAGCCGTCCGGCGTCCCGTTGCCGTTGCAGTCCGTATCCGGCGTCGTCTGGAGATATACGGATACCGTGGGTGTTCCGAGGGATTCCCCCTGATTTCCCTGGGCCCGATTGGCGCACACGAAGTCCAACGCACCGTCGCGATTTACATCAATCACCGCCAAACCGGTCGGGAAGATTCCAACGGGAGTATCTTTGAGCGTCTCAAAGCCCAACCACGCGCCGCTGTCGTCATCTCCACGGTTTCGATACAAACGCATGATCTGGCTCTCGGCGATGACCACGGCGAGATCGAGCCAATGGTCGCCGTCCAAATCAACGGCGACTTGCCCGCGCGGTGATCGCCCGGCATTGAACAATTGGGGCTTGCGCAAACCCTTCCAGCGGCCGTAGGCATCGATCCCTTCGTTCAAAATGACGCCGATGGTGGAATCTTGCTTGGAATCGTAATAGGCATTCGAAACCGACAGATCGTCATCGCCGTCGCGATCGAAATCGCCTGCGACAACATGAAACGGCTGGAGATCGTACACACCGCTTCCGGATAAGAACAGTTTCGGTGGCCCGAATCCTTCCCATGAACCCAACTCGTCAAACCCATCGTTCAACAAAACCTGGACACCCATCGGTTCGTATTGAATCGTGACGGCCGCATCGAGGTGGCCGTCCAAGTTGGCATCGAACAAGGCGATCGAGCGCGGCGCGTTGCCAACATCCACCGCGTCGCCAACGCTGAATGTGCCCGCTCCGTCGTTCAGAAGTGTCGTAACGGAAAACGGGGGGCCGAACGGAGTGCCGACGGCTACGACCAGGTCTGAATCACCATCCTTGTCGATATCCGCCACGCCGATGGATTCCATGTAGTCGCCGATGTCCGGCGACGCGTTGGGCATGAACCCCCACCACAAACCGCCGAGGTTTTTCAGGATCGAAATGACACCGGATTGGCCATTGGCCACCGCGAGGTCCAAGTCTCCGTCGTTCTCGATGTCCACCGGGATGATGAAGCGGGGAAAGACACCGACAGGGATGTCTTCGGCTACCGTGAACGCCCCCTGGCCATCGCCAATCAAAAGACGCACGTAGCCCTGCTGTAACTCCCGCCCACGCGTGACGGCCAGGTCGACGTCGCCGTCGTTGTCGAAGTCGCCCGCGGTGACGGCACTGGGCGCTGGGCCCACGGCGTATTGATGATGATGTCCCAGGAGCACTTCGCCGGATTCGCACTCGTCCGGCCATCGGTCGTGGTTGCAGTCCGGGGGAGATCCCTTGCCCGCGAACGCGCAGGGTTCGATCGCGCCATCGCGGTCGCAATCGCCCTCGTATCGCGTCACCACCACGTCGTCGATGGCCCATACCACTTGATTGTTTGGTTGCCAAGGGGCATTGCGAAAACGCAGGCGTGCGTCGAAGTGCATGGAATTACGGGGCAGATCGATGACGTAGCTCGCCGGTGTGAAGTCGCCGTTATTCGTGTACTCCGGAACTTCCTGGCGAAGCACATTCCATTGCGCCCCGTCCCAATAGTCGATGTTCAGGTCGCCGCCGATATAGGAGGTTTCCCTGATGCTTATCGCCAGCGTGGCTCGCTCTGCCCCGGCTAGATTGAAGGAACGCGTTTCGACTAAGGAGCCCGGTTCAAGCAGGAATAACGCCTCACAGCAATTCAGTTCGACATCCACCTGGACCGGCCAGCGCTGCGGGTCGAGAACGTCGTAGAACTCGAAGTCATCTTGAAATACGACCGGCGGGGCTTCGAGATCGCAGGTGTCGGGAATGTCATTGTAGTTGCAATCGGTTTCGATGCCGTCAAAGATATCGCAACCATCACCCATCATGTTGTTATTGCAATCGATCATTACGTTGGTTTCGTACGCGCCGATGTCGAGGCGACAATCCTGCACGCGCGGCTGGCCGGCCAAGTCGAGGTCGCCCATTTCACCAACGTAGCCATACTGGCCCTTGTTGATGCACGGCGAGGTGGATTGAAGTTGAAATCCGGGGATGAACTCGTCGTCGGGGTACAAGAACTTCGGATCGACGTTAAGAACTACGCCATCCGCCAACCACTGACCTTGAAGCGACTGCACGTCGCAGTCCGTCACGAGCAGGAAGTTGTCGGAGAACACGCCGCCCCTGGGGAACTCTTTCGTGTTCCAGAAAATGGACGAGATGGCCCATATGCCAGCCGGGTTCAGAATGGCCATGTTTCCGCCGGAGTCGGCCTCGTTTTGGGCCACCGTGCATCGAGATATGACGCCATTGGAATCGCCCGCGAAGGCCAGCCCGCCGCCGGTGGACGCGTAGTTAAACGCGAACAACGAGTCGTAGATGCCGACGGCGCTATCCTCGTAGTAGACCGCGCCGCCTTTTTCGAAACTCTGGTTCCGTAAGAAGGCGGAATGCGTGATACCGAGGCTGCTGCCGTCGAGACAGCGGACGGCGCCGCCCGACAACTCGCTGGACCGATTGACGATCGTAGATCGAATCATCGTCACGATTGCGCCTTGCGTGATGAGAACTCCAGTTGCGAATCCGTCGTGGATTTCGCAATCCGTTAGAGTGACCTGCCCATCGATGATCGTGATGGCTCCGGAGACGGTATCGACTCCACAATAGGCGACCCCCGATTCTTCGATCCGCACGTCGTGTCCGTTCACGACCCGGATCCCCGATCCGCCCACGTCGGCAACCTCGGTATCAACGATCCGCGCGCTGCCGCCGGCAATGTCGATACCGGCCACGGTAAATCCATGAATCGCGCAATCGCGGATTGTCGGGGAAGCGTTTTCAATTCGGATGCCAATTTCCGAGACGGGGTCGCCTTGAATGTTACCGATGATCTCGAATCCTTCGACAATGGTTTCGTTGGTCTCACCGAAATCGAACGTGAACCCCCATTGAAATTGACCCTCGATCATACATTTGTTGAACTTCGGGTTCGGGGAATCGCACCAAAGCCGCACCGCCCGTCCTTGGAATGAGATATGGTTGTTGCCGAGGCCCTCGTACGGAGCCGGCGCCACTCGGATCTCGTCGCCGTGATTCGACGCGTCGATTCCTTCCTGAATGGCGTCGAATGGATGGTCTTCCGAGCCATCTTCCAGCGGATCGCTGATTGAGGAATCAAACCATGCCGGATCGTTCGGACCTGCGGCGTCGACGTGCCATGTCGTTGTCCCCGCCATCGCGGGAATGGTAGGCGCCAAAAGAATCAGCGCGATGAGTATCAGTGGGTGGCTTCGGGCCCGGTGGCCAGGCATGCGTTGTTTCCCTCCGAAAAGGTGTTGAATCGACGCTCCGAGCAAAGCGAAATTCGCGCGATTTTTGATCAAAAACAGCGCGAATTGTATCAAAAATCGATCGGTTTTCATCGATTTTTGATCGATTTTGCATCGATTTCGATGGAAATCTGCGTGGTGGGGCGTCTACCAGGCTGTTTTTTCACGTCGACAAACTCTCGTTGGGGCTCGGCCTGGCCCGCTCCTTTACAGTCGCGGTACTGATCGGACTCCCTTACCCACCCGCAGGGTTCGTATTACAATGCCACGCCCTTGGCGTCGCGGATCGGCGCCCATCGACCTGGAAAAGCGTGAATGATCAGCTTTCGAAACGTTTGCCTCGAGGCTTTCGGCTACATTTTGCCGGAGCGGGTGGTCACCTCGCGAGAGATTGAGCATGAGCTGGCGCCCGTGTACGAGCGCTTCGGCGTTCACGAAGGCCGCCTGGAGATGATGACCGGCATCCGCGAGCGCCGCTTCTGGGAAGAGGGCACGCGACCGAGCGACGGAAGCACGCGGGCGGGGCGAAGGGCGATGGAGGCGGCCGGCGTGGGGCCGGACGATATCGAGTGTCTGATTCATACCTCCGTTTCGCGGGATTTCCTGGAGCCGGCGACGGCTTCGGTGGTGCATGACAATCTGAACCTGCCGCAGCGGTCGGTGATGTACGACATCTCCAACGCCTGCCTGGGGTTTCTCAACGGCATGTTGTCGCTGGGGAACATGATCGAGCTGGGGCAGGTGAAACGGGGATTGGTCGTGGCCGGTGAAAGCAGCCGGCAGCTCGTCCGCACGACAATAGAACAATTGCTGAGTGCCACGCATTTGACACGGCAGGAGTTCAAACGGGCCTTCGCGTCGCTCACCATTGGCTCCGGAGCGGTGGCCCTGGTGATGGCCCACGGGGCGGTGGCTCACGCCAAGCACCGCCTGCTGGGCGGTGTGGTCCGCACGGCTACCGAGCACAACCACTTATGCCGAGGCAGCGCGGACACCGGTTTCCGCGACGAGTCGGCGATGAGTATGGCCACCGACGCTGAGACGCTCTTGGAGAGCGGGTGCGCGCTGGCGGCGGACACGTGGGGGGAATTTGAGCAGACGCTGGGATGGTCGAAGGACGATGTGGACCGCGTTTTCTGCCACCAGGTGGGGGCGGCGCATCGAGACCGTTTCCTGAAAGCCGTCGGGCTGGACCCCGGGCGGGATTTCTCGACGTTTGATGTCCTTGGCAACGTCGGATCGGTGTCGCTACCGCTGACGATGGCCATGGGCGTAGAGCAGAACCCACCGCCGGAACGGGCGAAGTTGGCGATGCTGGGGATCGGCAGCGGGCTGTGCAGCGTGATGCTGGGGGTGGAGTGGTGAAACGCCGAAAAGTCGAAACATCGAAACGTCGAAACGGCAATGTTTCAAGATTGTCGATTTTCGATTTTCGATTGTCGATTGGAAATGGGAACACCTGACGCCGAGAAACATCCCGGTTCCATTCTTGGCGATCTGTACCCATTCGCATCGCATTTCCTGAACATTGACGGGAACCGACTGCATTACCTCGATGAGGGCAGCGGTCCTCCCATTGTCATGCTGCATGGCAATCCCACGTGGTCGTTCTACTACCGCGAATTGATCAAAGGGCTTCGGGACCGATACCGCTTGGTCGCCGTCGATCATATGGGGTGCGGGCTTTCGGACAAGCCGCGCACCTATCCCTACACCTTGGCGACGCACATCGACAACGTCACGCGGCTGATTGATCACCTCGGCCTCAACGACGTCACCCTCGTGGTCCACGATTGGGGCGGGCCGATTGGGTTCGGGTGGGCGACGCGGCATATGGATCGCGTTGCGCAGTTCGTGGTCTTCAACACCGCGGCGTTCCTGGGCGGGCGGATGCCGTTGCGGATTCGACTGTGCCGGTGCCCACTCGTGGGCGAGGTCGCGCTGCTGAGGTTCAACGCGTTCGCGCGGGCGGCTCTTCACATGGCCACGGCGAAGCCGGAGCGAATGACGTCGGAGGTTCGGCGCGGGTACCTCTTGCCGTATGATCGGCCGTCGAATCGAGTCGCCATCCTGCGGTTTGTTCGTGACATCCCTTTGACACCGCAAGTGCCGAGCCATTCCGTTGTGCGGGAGATCGAAGCGGGGTTGCACCGGCTCAGTGATCGACCGATGTTGATCTGCTGGGGAATGAAGGATTGGTGCTTCACGCCGCGTTTTCTCGCTGAGTGGGAACGGCGGTTTCCCGGTGCGGTCGTCCATGGATTCCCCGATGCCGGTCACTACGTGGTTGAAGACGCCCATGAACGAGTCCTCCCGCTGATGCGCGAGTTTCTCGCGCCATCTGATCTCTCAACCTAATAACGCGCGGGGTGATCGGTTCACCGGGTGAATACGGCGGTCAGGGGTGTGTCACCTGCCACATCGGTCTCCGTCATTTTGGCACGAAGCATCTAAGCGGACGCCGCTGTCCATGCGTAAGTGCCCGTGAATAAATGAGTTATGAAACTGATTGGCCGGCGAAAGATTACGGCACGGGGGTTGTATGTAGCCTCAGGGTGGATGGAGCGGGTGCTTGAGAAAAAAACCTGCTCTCTCAGCGGTAACGCAAACGGGCGTGCTGCGACGTGATGATGAACCAAAAAAGACCGCGACCTCATTGGGTTGAGTCGCGACTGGTAAGGGTAAGGAGGACTAAGTCATGATGCTTGCGAACAGATGGTTTCCGGTATCGACGTTTGGGGATCTTCAGCGGGAAGTGGACCGGTTGTTCGGGACCTTCGGAAAATGCGGAAACGGGCGTGAAAGCCGGCCGTCGGTTTATCCCGCGGTGAACGTGTGGGAGGACGGTGAGTCGTTTTTTGTCGAGGCCGAAATCCCCGGAGTGAAGATGGAGGACCTTGACGTTCAGGTAGTCGGCGATGAGTTGACCATCAGGGGTCAACGACCGGCATTCGCGGACGAGAACGGCACGTTCCACCGCCAGGAGCGCAGCGTGGGCGAATTCGCCCGTGTGGTGGCCCTCCCCGCCGGCGTGAACCCGGAAGGGGTACAGGCCGTATTGCGAGATGGAGTGCTCACGATCACGCTTCCGAAGGCCGAGGCGGTCAAGGCGCGGAAAATCAACATCACGAATCAATGAGTCGCGATGCGAAAGGAGAATGTATGATGGCGATTGCAACCGAGAGATGTCAGCCGAATTGCTGCGACACGGACTCCATGATGGGACAGACGGGGACGTTCGCACCAATCGTGGACATTCTGGAGAAAGAAAACGAATGGCTCTTGCGAGCCGATCTGCCCGGGGCGACGGCGGAAACAATCGACCTTCGGTATGAGCGCGGATTAATGGTCATTCGGGCGTCGGTGCCGGCGCGGCAGGACGAGAAAGAGACGCGTTACCTGGTCCGCGAATACGGCGTCGGTGATTTCCACCGCGCCTTTGAGGTCGGCGAGGGGATCGACGCCTCGAGAATCGAAGCGGCGTTCAAGGATGGTGTATTAACGTTGCACCTTCCGAAGGCTGAAGAAATCCGGCCGCGGAAGATCAGTGTGCAGTGCGATCGGAACTAGGGGGGTCCCCAGAGGCCGGGCTCGATCTTTCCGTGGTCGAGCCCGGCCGGGGAGACCCGGTCGATGAGTAGGATTGAGGAGGTAAGTCATGTCATTAATTCCCTGGAGAAAGAAAGAAGGAAACGGTGGGTCTCTTGCGACCGTCAGCCCTTCGATGACTCGCCTTCGAGACGAGGTCGAATCGCTTTTTTCACGGTTCGCCAACGATCCGTGGGGCTGGGGTGGACTTGAAACCGGTTTGACGGCTTGGCCGCGGAGTTTCCGGGCGGATATGGCGGAATCCGACGACGAGGTGATTGTCACCTTGGAACTGCCCGGCGTTGATTCCAAGGATTTGGATATCAACGTGAGCGGGCAGACGCTGACGGTCCGAGGCGAGAAGCGCGAGGATCGTGAGGAGAAGGAGCGGAGTTACCACTACGTGGAGCGGCAATTCGGCAGCTTCCATCGGAGTATCCCGCTCCCGGCATCGGTGGACGCCGACAAGGTGGACGCGAGCTTCAAGAATGGAGTTCTGACGATCCGGCTCGGAAAGCGGCCGGAAGCTCGGCCGAAGAAGATTCCGGTGATAACGTAAGGGTGGTTGATTCGTTTGAGAAAGGGCCGCGCTATCTCGGCTGATGTCGATAGCGCGGCCTTGTTGTTTTCAAAAATGCAAGTAATTCCCATCAGGTTGGTTGATGGCTTTGGTTTGACCGACTGGAAAGTCGGTCCCACATATTGGTGCGGAAGCAGACGGCGAGGAGGTAAGTCCAAGCGGTGCCGATGACGACCCACCAGGGCCAAGCGATGTATACCTGTCCGCTTGAATCTTGTACTCCCTTGAGAACTACCAACCCGGCGGTGGAGGAGAGCATGGCCAAGACGTTGATCACGTCGTGACCGCGGGTTTTTGTTGTCACGCCGAGCAAGAAGACGCCGAGCATTCCGCCGAAGATCAGTCCCACCCATTTGAACGCCTGCCAGAGCAATTCATTGTGACCAGAGAAGGCGATGGCCACACCGGCGAGGATGACGCCCGCGAGGAACGTGGCCAGACGGGCGACGAAGAGATAATGGCGTTCGTTCGATCGCGTCACCCAAGGTCGATAAAGGTCGGTGACAACCGTGGATGACAGGGCCCCCAAGGCAGATGAAAGGCTGGACATGGATGCGGCGAAGATGGCCGCGATGAGCAGACCCTTCAGGCCCCAGTTGGTCGGGAGGATCGTGGCGATGAAGTGGGGGACGATGCGGTCCGTATGGTCGAGCACGTCAGGTGGCAGGCTCAATTCTGAACGCGAATGGTAGAACGCGAACATCACGGTCCCCAGCAGCAGGAAAAGGCATACCACCGGTAATCCCATGCAAGCGTTGAAAATAAGCGAGCGCTGACCCCGACGAAGATCGGGGCAGGTCAACATGCGTTGGGTCAGGTCCTGATCGGTGCCGAGAGCGGCCATGTTCAAGACGGTGGCGTGGATGAAGAGGACCCAGAAAGACTTCTCGTTGTTGAGGTTGGCGTCCCATGTGAACACTTTGAACTTGCCGGCATCATTGGCCGCGCTCAGATTGTCAGTCCACGGGCCGGGAATGTGATAGAGGAGGAACACGACGAGGGCGGCGGGGCCAAGAAGGAAAATCGCGGCTTGGAGGGCGTCAGTCCAGAGAATGGCCTTGATGCCGCCGAAGGTGGTGTAGGCGATGGCTATTCCAGCGGTGGCGATGACGACCCAGACCAGTGGCCAATCGAAGACGACGGCGACAGCCAGTGAGGCGGCCAATAGGCGAATGCCGCTGCCGATGATCCGCGAGGCGAGAAACATGAGGGACGCCGTGACGCGGGTGGCGAGACCGAAGCGCTGGCCGAGGTATTCGTAGACGGTGGTCACATCGCCGCCGTAAAACGCGGGCAGGAGCATATAAACGATCAACATGCGGCCGGTGAAGGCCCCGGCGTACATTTGAAGGTAGTTCCAATCGCCTTTGAATGCATCGGCGGGGACTCCGACGACGGTGAGGGCGCTGACTTCGGTGGCGATGATGGAAATGCCCGCGAGTAGCCAGTGTTGGCGTTTGCCGCCGAGGAAGAAGTCGCGCGTGGTGCGTTCGCCGCGACCGAACCAAAGTCCGACGGCGAGACTGGCGGCGAAGTAGAGGAACAGAACGGCGTAATCGATCGGGCCGAGGGCGCTCACGCGGGTCCTCCGGTACGCATTTCATCGGCGACAGTGGTCAAGGCGCGGCGGATGTCCGCAAGACCGGACGGTTTGTTGCGGGCGTTCCAGACTTCGGCGTAGGAGCGGGTGGCGTCGTCGACGGCGACCGCCCATTTTGGGGGGGGTCGCATTTCGGTGTCGCCCGGACGGGGGGTATCGCGAAGTTGGTGGGCGTAGATCGCGCGGTCGCAAAATAACTCGGTGAACCGGAGGGCGTTGCCGAGTTCGGCGAATTCGAGGGAGGTGAATCGCGGCGAGTCGTCGAACGGCCCACGGGCGATTTCTGTCCTTCCACGTTCCGACGGGCTCGTCGAAGCGTAAAACGGCTCCCGCTGTAGCGAACGAATCGAATCGCGGGCGTGGCGGGCGCTCACGCGGGTTTCTTCGATTTCAGCCAAGGTAGGCAGCGTTGGGTCACTGGCCATGTCTGGTCGTGGAATCCAGAAGAGGCGCCACGTTTCGCAGCGCTCGGCGAGGCGGGAAGCGGCACGAAGCCTCTGAATCGGCGCCGCATCGTCGGTTCGCATTAAGGTTCGCGCGAAGAGGCGGTCGAATTCCGGGCCGGTGGGGTGGTCGGCGCGCCAACCGAGGGCAGCGCCGAGTGCGATAGCGTGCCATGAGCATGTCAGTACGTTGAAGTGGCCATGATCGCCCCAGTCGGTGTTGAGCAGGCCGACGGCGCCGTGTTGTTTTCCGGCGGCGGCGAAGGTGGCGATGTTACGTTCGGCGAGGTCGATGGCATTGAGGATGCGTTTCCAGCCGGAGGTGCCGGGGCAAACCAGCGTTTTGAATCCGGCATTGGTGAGCGATGCAGTGCCTGCGTAGTCGGAGCGGTCGTCGTAACCCCAATGCAGGACGGTTGATTCGCGCGGGGCCATGTGGAACAGGTCAGGATGATTGCGGACGACATCGCTCCAGAATTGGGTTGAGCGGCCACGGGCGACGCAGAAATCGTGCGTTCGGCGGACCTGATCGAGATAGGCGGGACCGGTACCGGCGCTGGCCAGTGCGTCGCGGTTCTTGCCTTTGCCCAGGTCCCACGGCTCGTCGCCGCAGATGTTGACGATGCGGGAGGAGAAGGCGTCCAGGATGTCCGTCCAGATGCGTTCGACGAGGCGGTGTGATTCGGGGTTGAGGCAGTCGAGGGTGTAGCCGCGGGCGCGTTGTGGCCAGGGAAGGTCGGCCCAATCGCGAGTCGCCTCGATTTCGGCGAGGTGCCGGTAGCGAGGCAGGGAGAGGATTCGGCCCATATGTCCGAAGGTGGCGACGGCGGGGACGAGATCGATGAGGCGGTCACGGCAATAAACGTCGAGTTCACGGATTTCGGCGGCCGTAAGGCCGTTTGGTTCATCGCAGATATCGGGATCGAAAGAGAAGACGAAGGCGTGCTCAATGTAGAGCTGTAACTGGTTGATTTTGAGAAAGGCCAGGCGGTCGACGAGGGCCTTCAGTGTGTCAAGGCGTGGCACTTTTCCGCGAGTGACGTCATGGAGCAAGCCGCGGGTGGCGAAGTCGGGGCGGTCATGGATGACGCCGCGGGGGACGGAGGTAGCGGCCCCTTCACGATGGGAGAGTTGGCGCAGGGTTTGAACGGCGTGAAAGCAGGCCGCGGGTGATCCGCCGACGATCGTGATTGCATTGCAGTCGATGCGAAGGGTGGATGCCAGAGGGTGACCAACGGAGGCCGGATCAACCGTGGCGCGGAGAGTAATCGCCGCGTTGTCGATAGCGGGCGTGGCTCCGCAGGCCCGGCTCCATTCGAGGAGCGCCCGCTCGACGCGGGGTTCATCGATCTGCACCGCAATAGGCGTTCGGACCGGGATGGTCAGCCAATCGGATTGGAGTGAGACGGAAGAGGGTTGAGGGAGGAGGCTTCTCGCGAATTCATCCGTGTTCATGGCATCCTGCCCATCGGGATCATCCGTCCCTGGCAATCGGCGCGGGTCGATCCAGCGCCGACGGACCACGTCCGGATCGCGGCGAATCGACCAATAATGAGCATTGTGGGGCCGAGGCAGGCGATTCACAAGCGGAAGGCCGCCTCTGAGGTCCGAATTACTTGGCGCCGGGACTAACGCGGCGTCGGAGAATGTGTCTTTCCGGGTAGCGGATTCATTCCGTGGTTTGGGATGATCCGCTCGGCAGCGGGACGCCGTGGAGAAAACGAGATGAACGTGGGTTCCATGTTGTTTCTGGCCGGGTCGATTGCTTGCGGCATGGGGCATCCTGGAGTCTCGACCGCTCCGATGTTGGATCGCTCGTGTGTTTTGGTTTCGGCAGTGGAAGGCGCAGAGTCCCGTCATGGCGGACGGAATGCTCCATCCGTCGCGCAGCGAATGCCCGGTGCATCGATACGGGCAGAAGGAATCGGCTATCCGCCGGGGAACATGACCGGGTCGCGGGCGAAGTTGATGGCGCGGCGCGCCGCGGAGGTTGCGGCGGTGCGAGCGCTGCACCGGCGGCTTGTGTTACCTTCTGGCGCTCGGACGCCACCGTTTCGATGGATTTCCGTCGAGTGGAAAGCCGATGGATCGGTCATTGCAATCGTGGAAGCAGTCGTGCGTTAGAGGCGCTGCGTCGCGAAGCCCGTTGAAACGGGCTCAAAAACAGAAAACGGGGAGCATCGCCACCCCGGCGTAAAACGCCGGGGCTAATCCCGCCTGCGGCGGGACGAAGGCCCCTGGAAGGGGCCTGAGAAGAATCTGATTTCGCGTGCCCCGGCGTGGGTGAAGAGACTGCGGAGCGGCTGTTCGTGCGAAATCTTGTAAAGAGGTGGCTACCCAGCTATGCATGGTCACGCAAAGCGTGGACCCTGCCACGCAGTCGCTCGTTCAGGTAGCCGCACCGACGAGGTTAGGAACCCCGCTCGTTGATTTCACGCGATTTCGGCCGGCGTTCTTTGCAAAGTAGAGCTGTTCGTCCGCCCGCTTGATTAGTTTTGGCGCGTCAGAGGCCCCGCTCGGGTCGATGGCCAATGCGACACCGACGCTGATCGTCACCCGCAAGGTGCTGTTGCTCCAGGGTACGCGGGTTTGCTCGACGGCACCGCGGAGCCGTTCCGCAAGTTGGACCGCGGCGCCGGCCTCAGTGGTGGGAGCAATCACGGCGAATTCCTCACCGCCATAACGGGCGACGTAGTCGACCTTGCGAACGCTTTCGTCAAGAACTCGAGCGACGGCCTGCAAAACACAATCGCCAGCCGGGTGACCGTGGGCGTCGTTTACCAGCTTGAACCGATCCACGTCAATCATCATCAAGGTAAGTGGCTCGCCGCTCCTGGCGGCGCGTTCCAGTTCCAGGGCCAACCTCGAGTCAAACGCGGCCCGGTTTCCGACCCGGGTCAAGGCGTCCGTGGTCGCACGGTGGAGCAATTCTTCCTGTTGCTGGGCCATGCATTGATTTTCGAGGTGCATGGCCATGCTCAATTCAGCGATACGTTCACGGACTTCAGCTTCGATCTGATCGGTGGGCCGCAAATTGCCCTTGGGGATCTCCAACAGGGCACGCATGTTCTCGACTTCCGCGGCGATCGCGCAAAGCGAAGCGGCGCAGACCTGTTCCCCGACGCCCAACAATCGATTGGCGGCGTCAACGAGGTTCGTGGGGTCGACCGGCTCGCCGTGGTGACCGGGGCAAATGACATCGGCAGCGCGTTCGGCAACAAAAATCAGTTTGGCGAGGTCCGGGGCGTCGGGCTGCTCCTCCAGTGAACGAAACATTCCGATCGCCTGACAGAGCGCTTCCGGAAGTCCCCATGAGCGAAGCACCTGCTCACCGACGCTTGCGTACGTTTCGCCGAAGGCAGCCCGTTCGAGCGGCGGCAAATCAAGGGGGACGCGTTTGGCCGCGGCGAGGACATGTGCGTACTCATCTGGGAGCGAGGCGGCAAAGATGGAGCGACCAAGCTGGCTCAAAAGGGCAGTCGAGAAGGCATCTTGTGGTCCGTTGGTCGGGCTCATGGCGGCCAGATGTTTCGCGCAGACGCCGCAACCAAGGGAGTACAAGGCGAAATGTTCCCCGTCAAAACCGGCGCAGGAGCTCTGCTTCGAGGAGGAGAGAACGGAGAAGGAGAGGGCCATCATTTTGACGCCGCGCATTCCCATTAGGGAGACGGCCTGCTTGAGAGAGCCGACCTGTCGAGAGACGCCGGCCATCGGTGAGTTGACGAAGCGAAGAATCTTGGCGGCCAAGGTGGGGTCAAGTGCGATGGTGTCCGTGACTTCCTGGGCGGACACATCGGCACGACGAGTGAGCTCAAGGATTCTAAGGACCACGGCCGGAGGGGTGGGGAGTCGTCCGTTGGCACTGATTCGATCCAGCAGGGAACCTGACATGCGGTTTCCACTCCTATGGACACGAGGTCCGCGGTCCGTCGTTCGGCCTGATCAAAGCCAATCGCTGGTCCGCCTGATCGGACGTAGGTCGAACGCCGGTCCAGCGGTCGACGCAACAAAACGCGAGGATATCCGGACGCAGAGCGTTACCGCTACGGCGTGGAATCACCGGCTCGATTGCTGGGTTTGCAATAAGCCGGTATATCCATGCGTAATTGAACTAAGAGCCCGACTAACATGTAGGTCGTCCATCCGCTGGCGCGGGATTAGCTTGTTTTAGTGTTGCTGCAATAGTCCCCGTTGTTATTCGTAATCCCCTACTCAGCGTTCGTAACGCCAGGCTTTCAAAATATTTGAAACCCTATTGAACCGCGATGAGGTTTGCCCCTACCTTCAGGGCCTGATTGATCTGGACGGCGGATGATTGGAGACCGTGCCGCCATGCTCATGTTCGATACGACACTGACGGAACTATACGCGGCCATTCAGGATGACCTGGACGTCGTTCGCGGCGTTTTCGATGACGAGCTGGCGAGCGATTTGCCGTTCGTCAACGAATTCTGCGAGACGGTTCGTTCGTACCGCGGCAAGATGCTCCGCCCTGCGATGCTGCTCCTCGCGGGCAAGGCTTGCGGCGGCATTACCCCCGCCCATCACACGCTCGGTGCGGTGGTAGAGATGGTCCACATGGCCACGCTGGTTCATGACGACGTGCTCGACGGTGCGGACGAGCGCCGCCGCAGGCCGACAATCCGCGCTCTGTCGGGAAACGTGGCGGCGGTGCTGCTGGGCGATTATCTCATCAGCCACGCGTTTCATTTATGCAGCGGGTTGAACGAGCCGTTTGCGTCACGGCGGATCGGAGCGGCGACCAACGTGGTGTGCGAGGGGGAACTTCTCCAGAACCGACATTGCCGCGACGTGGCCCTCACCGAGGCCGAATACATCGAACTGGTACGACGAAAGACCGGGGCATTGACGGCGGTGGCGTGTGAACTTGGCGCGCGGTACGCCGGGGCGGATGAACGTGTGACTGGGGCCTTGGCTGGGTACGGGATGGACGCGGGTGTTGCCTTCCAGATTGTGGACGACGTACTGGACGTTACGGGGGATGCGGGCGAAATCGGCAAGAGCCTGGGGTTGGACTTGCGGCTGGGCAAGCACACCCTTCCCACGATCCACTGCCTGGGCCAGGCCGAAGATCGCACCGCGAGGGAACTGGCGGACGCGCTATCTGGAACCGTTGCCATTGATCGGGCCGCGTTGCGGGGCTGGTTGGCCGGGACCGGAAGCATCGAATATGCGCTGGCGGTGGCCGAATCGTACGTCAAAAGTGCCGTGAAACGGCTTGATGTGCTTCCGCCGTCCGAGGCCCGTTCGTCGCTGGCCGCGATGGCGGAGTTCATTACGCGGCGGACGTTCTGAGAAATCCCGCCCGCGGCCATAACGCCCCTTGACAGAAAAAGACCTAACGGGCGGGCTCGCGGCACGATATAATATGCGAGCCGCGGGGGTTGTTCTGTATGGGCGCCGCGGCTAGTTCGGAGTCCCCGTCGTGCATTCGCCGCCTCGCTGGCCGCGCCGTTTATCCAGTCGGGAACTGTCCTTAGTGATTCTATTTCTCGGTCCGCCGCCGGCGCTCGACCCGGGAGTCGTGGCACGCGCATTCGGTCAGCCCCCCGTGTCGCGCACCCGGCCGACGGAGAAGGCGCCCGGCACACAAGTCTTTGATCAATGGGCGGAGTCGCTCCAAGTGATCGACTGGGACGCCGAACAGCCCCACGTGGAACGCGGGCTGGAGAACATGTGGCGGCAAAACGGATGGAACGATGAACCCGATCGTTTCGCCCAAGAGCTTGCCCGCCGAGTGTCCAAGATCCCACCGTGGCAGCCTCTGGAACGATTGCGAGTCGTCTCGGATGTATCGGCGGAACGTTACGGATTGTCGCCCGCGGCGAAGGCCCAATTCAATTCGATGGTCACGATGGAAGCGGGTGCCTTTTTCATGCGTCACGCGGTCCCAATCGTCTCGCAGACCCGGGAGTTTTTGCAATCCCGAGCGCAAGGCAAACCCATCAGCGCCGCGGAGGTGGCTCGCTGGGCGAAGGATGGAGCGCCGGTTCTTGACGATTTTCATCGATCCCTGGATCGGATGATCGATCAGTTTGATTCGACCTTAGACCCGCGGCAAAAAGCGATCCTGGAGCGGGACCGGAAGTCGTATCTGAAGCGCCGCGAGGCTGTCGAGCAATCGATGAAACGGTGGGCGTCCGGCGAATGGAAAGCGTCTGACTGGGGAATGCAAGACGACCCGATTCAAAACGGTAAAGGTGCCGGGGGCGTGCCCGCACCGTCCGTCGAGCGCGCGGCGGCCGCTGACGCGCGGCCTGGGGGTGCACCCGCGCCGAGTGCGGTCATTCCGACGCAATGGTACGACTACGATCCTGAGACTTGGCAGGCATACATTCTGAATTGCCAGGATCGATATGGGTTGGATAAGGGGCAGCGGGCGACGGCGGATTCGATTCTCGCGGAAACCTATCAGCGGGCCGTTAATTACCGGGATCGGCGCCGTTCAGCGCTTGCCGGCATTCCGGTTTCTGAGCGGGCCACCCACATCGAATTCGCGCCCATCCGTGAGCTTTTCGAGGAGCTTCGTCTTCGCATTGAGGCGTTGACGACCTCCAGCCAGCGGGAACGGGCGGCACAGACCCCGGCTCGGCCGCAGCGATCGAAGGCTCAGGCCCAATCGCCGTAAACCATTGTATCCGTTTAGGATAGGCGCGTCCCGGCGGTCAACTCGACGTTCCGGAAACCTTGATTTCCGCTGCTTGTGCTTCTACGATTTGCCGATGGTATCCATGTAGCTGCTGTGTTGAAGCATTGAGGCAGGATGTTGGGGCGCGCGCGAGTAAGACCGCGGCGTGAAGCACGTCCACACCATGACCCGCTGGGGATTAGCACATCGCGTCTGCCTCATCGGAGTGGTGTTGGATTCAACGGCTGCCGCCCAGATCCGCGGTGGCATGTCGACGGGGTATCGAACGGACTACAACCGATACGGGATGTCGAAGCCGCACTTTGATACTTCTCAGCCGATTTCAACATTACTACAGCCGAGGCGAGCGGAACGGGTAGCGTATTTCGGCGGACGAACCCCTTGGGCGGACGCGACGAACCCGGCCATTGGGTCCACCGCGGTCTTCGGACCGTTCGGGGGTTTGAGCGCACGAAATGCAAGGCTTCGCTCCGGATCATTGATTCACCCGACGGCGGTTTTCCCCACTCCGGGGGGGGTGAATGCCGCGCGGACGCGTTACGCGTTCGCGACCTACGGCGGGTTTGGACCCCGCACGGAAGGGGCAGAGACGGCTGACTTGGGGGCGGCGCTGTTGCGACGAAACGCGCTGGTGCAGTCCCAGGCCATGAATGCCCCGATCCATCGGGCGAACATCGGCAATGCTTCGGTGGCGGGGCTTCGGGCGTCGTTTGACCAGGCGCCGTTGCCGATGCCGCCGCTGTCACCCGACGCACCGGAGCCGACTCGAACACTTGGCCAAGAACTCGTACAAAACATCGAGCTTTCGCATGATCAAGCCCTTGAGCATGGGTGGGCGTTATTCCGGGAAGGGGCCTATCGACAAGCGGCGCGGGCGTTTGAGTCGGCGGCGCGCTTGCAGGCCGACGATTGGGAGGCGCGGGTCGGTCTGGTGTTCTGCCACGTGTCTTTAGGGGCCACCCGCACCTCGCTGGCCTTGATTGCCGAGTTCAACCGGCGGATGCCCAATCCATTTTCGTTGGACCTCAACGTTGCCGAAAAATATGGGCGGCGTGAGCAAGCCGTGCAGCTCGCGTTACAGGCCCGATTTCAGGCCACGGCCGTCCGGGACAACGTGCCATTGGTGGCTCTGTCGGCGTTTGTGCTTTGGTATCTGGGCGAGCATGAACAGGCGATTTCGACCGCTTCGGCCTTAAGGGGAGAGGGCGGATCGTTCGGGCGTTGGGCCGAGAAGATGCAGGCGGTGCGATCCGCGCAGCCACCGTGATGATGCCTGGCGCGACGCCGCTCGATCGGGCCAACGAGAATCCCCGTGTCGGATCACGCTCCAACGACGCCGATCAGCGTTGGGGCATCGCGTTTTCAAGATTTCGCAAGCGGAATCCGTGCAAGCGAGGGCCGTGGACAACCCGCGGGAGCGTTGGCCCGCCGTTCTGATCCGCCATCGGACGGCCCTCGTTGTCCTTGCGCACATATCGCTCTTTGCGCTGGCGCTGCTGACCGCGTTCTTGCTGGCCTACAACTTTCGATGGTCGATCAGCCGACCGCAGGGGCGATTCCTCTGGTTCGTCGAATTCTATTTGCCGTTGCTGGGGTTTGCGCTGCCCATTAAGACGCTGGTCTTTTATTGGGGGCGGCAGTACAGCGGTTCGTGGCGATACGTCGGCTTTCGCGACCTGCTGGGTGTGATCAGCGCCTCGCTGATCGGCACCTTCGCCTTTCTTGCCGCGTACTTCATCGTTGAAAACGTCTGGCAGAACCGCTCCGGAACGCCGCTGGTCGACCGGTACCGCGACCTGCGGCAATCATCCGTTTTCCTAATCGATTGGGCGGCCACGATCGCGTTCGTCTCGGCGGCCCGTGTGCTCGTTCGATTTTACCACGAAGAGGTCCAACCCAGCCGGGCGGTGGTGGCGAAACGGGTGCTCATTTGTGGAGCGGGCGACGCGGGTGAGGCCTTGTTGCGCGAACTGCTCCGATCGCGCCGGGAGCCGTATGAGTGCGTTGGGTTTCTGGATGATGACGTGCCGGAGCTGGGCGGCCGCATTCATGACGTGGAGATCCTCGGCCGTACGGCCGACATCCGCGAAATCTGCGAGCGGTTCGACGTGGAGGAGGTGTTGATCGCCCTACCGCAGGCGACGCCGAAGGCGATCCGGGCGCTGGTGGAACGGTGCGAAGGTTGCGGCGCTCGATTTCGAACGGTGCCCGACATTCGCGACGTGATCGCCGGCCGCGTGCAGGTCAGCCAGATTCGAGACGTGGACATCGCCGACCTGCTGGGGCGCGAGGCGGTTCAGCTCGATTCGGAGCGCATCGCGTCGGAATTGCGGGGCAAACGCGTGGTGGTGACCGGCGCGGGCGGCAGCATTGGCTCGGAAATGTGCCGTCAGATCGCCTCGTTTGGCCCCGAGCGGCTGATCCTGATTGAAAGGGCGGAGAACAACCTGTTCGAAATCGAACGGGAGCTTCGCGCGAAATCTCCCGTCATCGACGTGGTGCCGTACGTGGCCGACATCGCTGATCGACCTCGTGTTCAGAGCATCTTCGGGCGCGAGCGGCCGGGAATCGTGTTTCACGCCGCGGCGCACAAGCACGTGCCGATGATGGAAATCAACCCCGGGGAGGCGGTCAAGAACAACATCGCGGGCACTATAACCGTCGCCGACGCAGCTTTGGGAGTGGGCGCCGGCAAAATGGTAATGATCTCGACGGACAAGGCGGTCAACCCCACGAGCATCATGGGCTGCACGAAACGGTTGGCCGAGATGTACGTCCAGAGTCTTTCGTGCGTGCCCGGCACGCAGTTCATCACGGTGCGCTTCGGTAATGTGTTGGGAAGCAGCGGGAGCGTGGTCCCGATCTTCAAGAAGCAGATCCGAGAGGGCGGGCCGGTGACCGTCACCCATCCCGAAATGACGCGGTATTTCATGACCATCACGGAAGCCGCGCAACTGGTGCTGCAAGCGGGGACCATCGGCAAGGGCGGCGAGATTTACGTGCTGCACATGGGAGAGCCGGTGAAGATCGTCGATCTCGCCCGCGACATGATCACGCTCAGCGGCTTGCGGCCGGGCATTGACATTGACATCGTGTTCAGCGGGAAGCGGCCCGGCGAAAAGCTGTACGAGGAACTGTTGAATGACGGCGAGGACATTGGCGAGACGACGCATCCCAAAATCGGAATTTGGAAGCATCGGCCGGCGGATGGCGATTCGCTGCAACAGGGAATTGACCGGCTGCTTCACATGGCTGACAGCGCGACGGTCGAGGGTATCCGCGCGGAACTGAAACGGATCGTTCCGGAATACACGTGGGACGGAGCGCCCGGTTCCACGGATATCGCACCGGTTGAGGCGGTTGCCCGAGCCCCGAGTCTTTCCCGGTAAGCGGTCGCGATTCCGCCCGCCCATCTTATTTCTTTCCCAGGGCTCGTTGTCGGGCAAAGAATTCCACCAGCAGCGCCGCGCATTCATCCACCAAAACACCCGAGGTGATCGGAACGCGGTGGTTCAGGCGCGGATCGGCGGGGATTTGGTAAAGCGACGCGCACGCACCCGCCTTGGGGTCCGTGGCGCCGTACACGAGCCGATCGATCCGTGCCAAAACGATCGCCCCGGCGCACATCGTACACGGTTCCAACGTCACGTAGAGTGTGCAACCGTCGAGGCGCCAGTGGCCCACTTCGCCGGAGGCCGCGGACAACGCGATCATCTCGGCGTGGGCGGTGGGATCGCGAAGTTGCTCGCGCTGATTACGGCCGCGGCCGATGATTCGCCCGTCGCGGACCAGGACGGCGCCGACCGGCACGTCGTCGTGATCGAGGGCCGCACGAGCCTCGGCAAGGGCCGCTCGCATGAATCGCTCATCGATCTCCACGGTAGTTGCCATTCGTGAATCATACCGGCGGAGCCGCTTACATTCATTGGCCTTGGGGCCGCATGACGCGAACCGCGCCGGGGACGACGTCGATCGTGGCCGGGGTATCGGCGACGCGCTCTCCGTCGGCCCAGATGGCCAGCGGGCGGGGGGCTTCAATCGTCAATCGCTTGGTGCGGACAAAACTGACCCCAGGTCGATGAGTGTGCCGCCCGCGAAGCACTGTGGGAATGATTCGCAGCGCCCGCAGTTTGGACATGAACTCGATCACGCAGAGGTCCAGTTCTCCGTCGGTGGGGTCGGCTCCGGGAGCGATGGGCACCGCGCCGCCGTACGATGAGGTATTCGCGCTCGATGCGAGGAACACCGGCCGCTCGATCACGCCGAAATCGCCCGCGATGCGCAAGCCGCGCGGCTGATAGCGCATCAACACACGCAGGGCGCCGTATAGATAAGCAGGAGTGCCGGTGAGGGGCATGCGCATTTCGTCCACATATTGAGTGATTTCGGCGTCGATACCGACGGTGGCCACGGTGCAAAAGTGCTGGCCGTTGACTCGGCCAAGGTCGATCGGAACGGGAATGCCGGTCGCCAGAGTATCAGCGATCACGCGGGGATCGGATCGAATCCCTAAGGCCCGGGCGAAATCGTTACAGCGTCCGGCCGGCGCCAGGCCCAATATTGGACGATCGTCCTCCAGTTCGGAACGCAGCCCGGCGAGGGCGTGGGCGACTTCCTGAATGGTGCCGTCGCCGCCGCAGGCGACCACGCAGGACGAGCGTGAAAGGTCCGGCGACCGATCCGCGTTTCGGCGACACCATTCGGATGCAATCCGCCCGGCTTCGCCTCGTTCAGTGGTGAATCGAACCTCGATGTCAATGCCTCGTGATGAAAGATCCGCCGCGACGCCATCCGCGGTGCGCCGGCCGCGCCCTCGACCTGATACCGGATTGGCGACGATGAGAATAGAACGCGGCGGCGTGCTCATAATTGGCCGTTGCCCGGCACGTCGCACATGATGATCGGCGGGCAGTGGAAGTAGCACATGGATGCGTCGCGCCCGGCGAAATCCCTGGCTCGCCCGATGGCAGCGTCAAGCGTGGAGGCAATCTCGTAACCGAGGCGGCGGGCGGCAGTATCACTCGTTGGATTCACGGCAAACACCTTGCCTATATGAGCCGCGCCATGCGCCCCCCAATACCACATATAGAATGGGTGAACGCCGTGGTAGGCATACGAGCGGCGATACCGATCGATGTATCGTTCGTTCTCGGCATACGCCTTCTCGAATCGTCGCTCCAATTGGTGTGAATCGCGGGTTTGCGGAATGCATTCCTCAAAAAAGTCATAGTATGAGGGATGATGAACCATGTGGAACTTGTTTTCGATCGGGTGGAGAATGATCATCGCTCCACCCTTGCGGATCAATGGACGGTGGCGGTAGAAATTGAAGAAATACCCCATGGCCAGACAGTGGACCAGAATGGGATTGAGTATCGAGTTGACGTTGTACGGACCGATCGACGGCAGTCCGACGATCAGAATATCATACTGCCGCGGTACTTGTACCACCTGCTGGCGATGGACGTTCTCCAGGGTGGCACTATGCACCAGCTCCGTGTCGCCCGCGTGCACGCCGGTCAAGCCGTAGGGCGCCGGCAGTGCGTTGTACGCCTTTCGTCGCAGCGCGCCGGGCAACAAGGGCAATCCAAGGCGACCGGAATAGTACGAAAGATGTTCGATAGCGCCCCAGTCCTTTTCGCGCTTCTGCATGAAACTGAGGCGGGGGTGAAACGTGTCGCCGTTGAGGGTCGTTTCGATCGTGAAGATCTTCATCTGCTTCCTCACGATAGCGCCCATTCGTTCACATGACCGGTGAAAAATGCTCCGGGGGGGATCCATATAACTGGAATCGTGCAGCATCGTGCCGGCGTTATGGTGATGACGAACAGACTTGTACGTGGCCAGCCCCACGGGAACGGACTTGTGTCCACCATCCATGGCGACGAGATTGATATTCACATAAATGAGAAGGTCGGACTCGACGGCCCGGCGATTGAGCTCCACGTCCTCCCCGGCCTCGGTCGTCCCCAGGTGGACGTTTCCTGCGGGGTCTTCGGCGTCGTGATTGTACAACCGAGACGGCCAGAACCGTTTGAACACCGCCGGGCCGACCATGTGCTTTAGTTCCGAAGGCGTGCATCGTCGGTGCAGACAGATCGCGCAGATGAGTTCCACGTCAGTGATGCCCGCGCGGTCCAGCCGCTCGAGCACGATTTCAATAACCGTCTGACGAATGTCTGGCTTGGCCATCCGTGGCAGGGGCAGGGATACGTCATCAAAGGCGATCGTCACCCTCATGCCCGGTTTCAAGAGCGAATTGAGAGGTTCGGTGCCGAGGGGATGATCAAGCGCGTGCTCAATGGCTGATCGCCGATCCGGAAGCGGAGCCAGCGGTGGGTTCGGGTAAATAACCGATGTGCCCGTTGGCAATCGATGCCGCCTGAATCCCTCGCCGCAATGGAACAGAAACGGCGGATCACCGGCGGTCACGGTGTGAATGTTGGAAGGCGTGTTTTCGCGGATCATGTTTCGATTCCCACCGTCGTGCCTCAAGTGCCGTCATTGACGGCAAAAACCGTTTTGACCGTGCGGCTCCGCCCGGTCTGAATCGCGCTGGCCAGTGCCGCGCGATAAGACTCCAGCCGAAACGGCGGGCCCACGAGCCTTGCTAATTTGGCTCCCCATGTCTCCATCAGCTCAATGGCAATCTCAAAGGAGTCACGGACTCCCTCCGCCCGTCGCTCCGGGCCGTACGCATACGACGCATGGACGGTCAGCTCCTTGAACCACAAGGGGGTCCAATCGACGCCCCACGGGAGCCCGGGCATCCCCAAGAGAACAAACATGCCGCCGCTTCTTGTGAATCGAATGCCGTCGTCAATCGACCGTGACGAGGCAATGCAGTCAAACGTCACATCAGCTCCACCCACGATGGCCGGTTTGCCGATCTCCGATCGAAGCACTTCGGCACCGAGCACCTTCGCCCAGGAAGGATAGCGTTCCCGAAAACCACCCCCGGCGTCAAGCAGCTCGTCCGCGCCAAGGCCGAGGGCATGTTGCCGTTGGTGGTCATGCTTGGCCACCGCAACGATTCGCGACCGACAACCCGTGGCTCGAAGGGCGGCGATGGTCAAGAGGCCAATCGCGCCACAGCCGATGATCAGCACCGTGGCGCCGGCCGCCGGGCCCGCGCGAAGGGCGCCGTGCAGGGCGCAAGCGAACGGTTCGATCAAGACCGCCGCTCGATCATCAATCGATGACGGCACCGGATGGACCTGCGACTCGTGAGCGACGAGGCGCTCGCCGAAACCACCACCCGTATCGCGACAGAACCCCGTTTGCAGCCCCGCGGAAATGACCCCACGGGTCACGTTGCGGCACAATGCTTCGCGACCCTTCGCACAGGCGTCGCAGCGCGGTGTGATATTCCTGGCCACGCAGCCCAGGGCCGGATGCAATACCACTCGATCGCCCTCGCGAACGCGCTTTACCTCAGCGCCCACCTCCGTCACGATTCCCACGACCTCGTGGCCCATGACGAAGGGCATCGAAGTCACGGGGGCCAGATATGGGCTGCCCTTGGCGCAGATGGTGGCGAGGTCGGACCCGCAAATGCCGGCCAACCGCGGCGCGATGCTTACCCACTGCTCATTGGGCAGGGCGGGCGCCGGCACGTCGCACAGTGAGAGGGACGAGATACGGCTGGTATACAATCGGGGAAATTTCGGCCCGAGCAATTTGAGGACCGTGTAACGCGGAATGCTCTTGCGATAAAGGAGGGCCTTCATCCGCGCGCGGCTCCCTCGGTCAGGCAGCTGCCCGCCGACCGCGACCAACGGTGCACGGACCAGCCACGCGATCGGGCCATCGCCTCCAATGAGCGACTTGGGTTCACCACGTTCGCGAAGCCCACTAAATCGAGCATCGGGGCGTCGGCCACGCTGTCTCCGTAGGCATAGGAACTGGACAGATCGATTCCATTGGCTTCGGCAAAACGCGCGACTCTTTGGGCTTTTTCGTGTTCGCCGATGGGAGGGCCATCGAGTTCGCCGGTCAATCGGCCCTGCTGAACCCTCATTCTCGCGGCCACCACGTCCTTCACGCCCAAAGTCTGGGCCAAAGGGGCCATTAAGAAGTCGAGTGAACCGGTCACCAACACGACGCGCCGGCCGGCTTGCAGATGTTCGGCGATACACGCAACGCCGTCCGGAAAGAGGCGCGGTTCGATCACCTCGCGAAAGCACTCCGGCGCGAGTTGAATGAGTCGATGGGCGTCCATTCCGGCGTAGTCGTGATAGAAGGCGACGTTGAACCGGCTGCGGTTGATTCGGTCCAAAACCAAGTAATAGGCGCATTTGAGCAGATAGGCGGAATGCCAAATGCGCCCGATGGTCGGCGTCATCAGCCGTCGCCGAAAATAGATGTAGTAGTGAACAATCGTCGCGTCGACCAGAGTCCCGTCCACGTCAAAAAAGGCCGCGGCGGTCTTTTGGACCGATTGCGGCTCCGACGGCTGGCGCATGGCCGATGCCGCGGTCCCCATTACGCCGTCACCCGGTCGGCGAGCGACCGAACCACGGACTCCACGCGCTCGGTCAGCTTCTGGAACTCGGCGTAGTAATCGTCGATTTGGTCCCGCGAGGGGGGAAAAATCGGCTCAGCGAAGGTGACGGCGACGACCCCCGGACGGGCGATCTTTCGGCCCTTGGGCAGCAAGTCAAACGTGCGGTGTACATAGACAGGGACAATGGGAACACCCAATTGGATTGCCAGCACGGCGACCCCGATCTTGAAGGGTTGAATTTCGCCGGTGAGGGATCGCGTCCCTTCTGGATAAAGCAGCAGACCATCGCCGATCCGAAGGGCCTGACTGCAACGCCGCAACCCGGCGACGCCGTCGGCGTGCCGATCAAACGGAATCGTATCCAGCAATTGTCCAAAGACGAGCCGCTTGAGCCTGGTGTCGAAAAAGTAGTCCTCGGCTCCGGCGGTCCACACCCGTCGCCGATCGCCGACGGCGGTCAAAATCGCTGGCGAGTCCAAGTGCGAAGAGTGATTGGCGGCGAGGAGGAAGCCACCGGTCTTAGGAATCTGGTGCTCGCCTCGCCCATGTACCCGCACATAGCTGTGCATTAACGCGGTGACCGTGCCCCGCACCAACCATCGCATGGGGACCAGGGAGCCGGGTATGCGGCCGTTCAGCGCCGAGCCGTTGCCGTCTCGGTCCAGGCGCCGCTGCCAGGGATTAGCCGGGACCGCGGCGGCGCCGACCGGGCGCCTGGGGCCAATCAGCCTTAGCAAGTCGGACACCCGCGCCGCTTTGCCCGCGTCGTCGGCGCTGATCCGAAGACCAAACTGGGCCTCGATCGCGCCGATCACGTCGATTCTACCGATGCTGTCGATCCCCAGGTCCAAATGCAGGTGCATGTTCGGTAGAATACGAGATGGCGCTTGCCGGCTCTGTCGTGCAAGAATGGCCCGTAGCACTTCGAACGCCGCGTCGTTGATCGGTTCGTCGTCTGCGGATCCCGCGTTCGGCGCCGTCGAAAGCACCGCCGGGATCGCTCCCGTTTCGCTCGACATCTCGGAACTGACGATGTCCCGGATGACGCTTCGCTTGGCCTTGAGGGTCGACGTCTTCGGCAGCTCGCGCTCCCAAAAGTGGAACATCGAGATCCGCTGGTGGGAGGGAAGCGTTTCGCCGATGGCCTCCGCGGACAGTCGAACCTCGCGCTCGAGCGACGAACGATCCAAGTCCGGCGCGGCGTCACGATTCAACACCACGACCGCGTGCACGGCATCGCCCAGCCCATCCTTGGCGGGCATGCCGAACACGCACACTTCCTTGGTAAACGGCAACTCGCCGTAGTGAACCTCGATTTCGTCCGGATAGACGTTCTTGCCCGCGCCAGTGATGATCAGGTCTTTCGATCGTCCGGTGAGATACAGATAGCCATCGGTGTCGAGTCGCCCCAGGTCGCCGGTTCGGAACCATCCGTCCACGAGAACCGCGTCGGTCGCTTCGGCGTTGTTGAGATAGCCGGCCATCACGCTCGGACCGCGGGCCCATACCTCGCCGATGCTCTCCAGATTGACGTTGCGAATCTCGATCTCGATGTTGGGCAGAGGCGGCCCGACGGAACCGGCTCGATTGTCCCTGGGTGGATTTACGGTCAGGACCGGAGAGGTCTCCGTCAACCCATAGCCCTCATACACTTTGAATCCCATCCGCTCGAACTCGTGGAACAGGCTGGGCTCGAGGCGCGACCCACCGCAGACGAACATTCTCAGCCTACCGCCGAACTTCTTGCGGACCGATCGGAACAGGTGCCGGGCCAGCGTTCGACCGCTCAGGTCCGACGCCGTCTCCATGACCCGAAACATGCCTCGTGTGAGCGCACTCCGCTCGGCGAGCCCCGCCTCAATTGAATCATGGAACATCCGCAGCAAACGCGGCACGACCAGCATGATCGATGTGCCCGTGGTTTGCATGGCCGCCAGGATTTCCGAGCCTTTTAATTGATCGACGTAGGTGATCGTCGCTCCGGAAACGAAGGGTACGAGGAAACCGCCGGTGAACTCGAACGCGTGGTACATCGGCAGCACGGACAGCAGTTCATCGGAGGGGCCGATGGGATGGACCTCGACCAGCGCCCGGGCATTGGCGATCAAGTTACGATGCGTCAGTTGAACCGCCTTGGCCGAAACCGTGGTGCCGGAGGTGAATAGAATCGATGCCACGGAGGTGTCCGACATCGGTATCGGTTCCGGCATCTGATCCCGCGACGCGCCGGGCCGCGGAATAAAGGGCTCGCGGAGCTTGACGATTTCCGAATCCGCCTCCGTTCGAAACTTGGAAAGGGCCTCGAAGGTGCTGGTGCCCGCGCACATCAATTTCGCCGAGGCGAACCGGGCCGCCGCCCAAGCCTCCTTCGGCGGCAATTCGGGGTCGAGTGGGACGGCGGTCAGCCCGGCCCGCATCACCGCGAAATAGGCCAAGCCCCACTCCGGCGAACTCTCCGCACAGATGGCCACGCGATCACCGGGTTTCAGCCCGCGCTCCGTGAAACGGAGCATGATCGTGCCGGTTGCTTGTAGTGCCTCGTCAAAGGTGTATCGGTGCCACTTGCCGTTGCGCCGTACTTGCAGCGCCGGCTTGTGTTTGTATCGCTGCGCCGCCCGCTGAAATGCCTCAAAGAGATTGGTGGCCTGCAAAACGTCAACTGCGGCCCCGCGCTCCGGATGTTCCCCGTCGTCCACCGCCCGCAACCGCCCGCTGGGCTCCGACCCGGTGCCCAACACAAACGATCGAAGCCCGGGGATGTGGCGATTAACCATGTAGTCCTCCCAATCGACGCGCTCCACGTCAAACGGGAAGAGTGTTCGATCATCCGGGTGAAGACGATCGGCAATCGCTCGCAATTCGTCATCGGCGAACCGGCAATCGAGGTGGGTATAGGGCGAATAGATCCGCGCGAAATAGAGCAATTGTTCGATCTGGCGCAGCAGGCCCGACACGCGTCGCACGCGGCGACCGCCGAATGAGAAGGATTTCAATAGATTCTGAAAGCGAATCAGGCGCCGCTTCCTTGCTTCCCAGCGTTTCAGGAATGACTCCATGGGGACAACCCGCATAATGCCCTGACGAATGGGCCGCCCATCCTCATCCTTCATGGGTCGCTTGCGGAATGCTTTTTCCATCGCTCTGAGGACGTCGCGCAGCAGAAACGGCTTTCGATCGCTCGAACCGCATTGCACCACCCGCACGCCGGGCCTCGCTTCGTCACCCACCGGCAATGCCGCGATCATTCCATTGGCCACGAAATCGACCGGGATCAGGTCGAGGGCGATGCTCCCATCGGCGGGAAACTCCCCGAGCTTCCCGCGACCGTAGGCCACGATGATGGGGTCGGCCATGCGCAACCCATCGATCCACCCCGGCGTCGGCTCGTCGTAGCTGCCCTCGATGATGGCCGGGCGAAAGATGACCAGTGGAACCCGCCCATGGTCGCGGACGAGCAATTGCTCGCCAATCCATTTGGTAAAGGTATAAGTGTCGTTCCAGCCGTGGGATCGGGCACGGTTCATCCCCGCGTCGATCAACTGCTTGCGGCAAGCTTCCTGGTCCGCGGCGAACCGGTGCCGCAATTCAGTCGCCTCGGCTTGCAGGGATTCCACCAGGGCGTCGAGGTCGAAACCGCCGGTTTTCGCATCCCGAGGCATCGACTCCCTCGCGCACTCCGGAGCGCTGAAGTCCTCCGTCACCGCGCCGCGGCGCATGCCGCACACGTAGCACGTGGACACATGAAGGAAGGGGACGTCGCCGCAGTCTTGCGCGAACTGGAGCAACCGCGTCGGGCCCACCGTGTTGAGCTCCACGGCGAGGTCCATGCGTTCGTCGAACGTCACCGTGGCCGCGCTGTTGACCACGACGGTAATGCGTCGTCGCAGGGCGTCGTACGTGGCGCGGTCCAAGCCCATTCGTTCCTTGGTCAGATCTCCGTCGACGACGTGGATTTTTTCGTCACACAATTGGACGAAGCTGTCGCCCTGGGCGGCGCGAAGCCGATCGAACACGCTCGAACTCAGCACGTTCTGCCACACCCGCCGTCGCGGCGGAGTTCCGTCCGGTTTCGGCCGTACCAGGAGATGGAGCCCCCCAATGGTGTCCACGCTCCGTAGCAGTTTTTCGACGAATACCTTGGCGAGAAAACCCGTTGAGCCGGTCACGAGAAGGTGCTGCCCGGCCAATCGATCGCGGATCCGCGTCGGCTCGCTGGTTGGTGAATCGGTCATGCCGCGGGCTCTCCGACCGTTGCCAGCGCCGACCTGTCTTGGGCGATCCCGCTTCGCGTGCCGCTATTGAATTGCCTCGCATGAAAGGCGCTTGCGTCCACTTCGTTCGTCGGGGGAAAGTGGTTCGCCGATTGCGCTTCGCCCGAAGTTGATTCCTTTTCCCGATCCGTTCCGTTATCGCCGGGGTCATCGGTCGCCGCTTCCGGCTGGCCCAACTGACAGGCCACCGCTCGGCGCACGCGATCGTGCAGCTCGCGCGCGCTCATGGCCGCTACGTCCTCAACCGCGATCGGCTCGCCGAAAGTGAGTGTGACCGGTCCGGGAGTGGCCCGGAATCGCAGCCGATTGTACACGCGGTGCGAACCATCGATGGAGAACGGGACCACACGCAGACCGGACTGAAGGCAAATTCGGAGCGCTCCCTTGCGAAACGGCAGCAACCGCCCATCCGGGCTGCGTGTCCCTTCCGGGAATACCGCGAACGAAATCGGATCGCGCTTCAATTGTTCGACCATGCCTTCGCAGGCCAAAAGGGCCGCCCGCGGGTGTTCCCGGTCGATCGGAATAAAGCCATATCGTTTTAACACATATCCGAACAAAGGGATGCGAAACAAGCTCTTCTTGGCCATGAAGCGGATGTTCCCGTCCAGGGCGGTGAATAGGATCGGAATGTCCAGAGCGCTCGGATGGTTCCCGACGAAAAAACTCGGTTCGCCGTCAGCGATGTGATCACGTCCCTGGACGGTCAAACGCACGCCCGCGAGCGTTAGGATCACTCGCGACCAGAGGCGCGACCAGAACGCGAACAAGCGGCGTGACGAATGAACCACGGCGACCGGGATGAGCATGGCAGACGCCGCCACCACGGCGAGACTCATGCACAGGGCTGTGATTGCGGCTCGTACCACGGTATCGGAAATCCATACGTGCCGCCGTCTGCTACATGCCGAACGGCTGAACAATCGATCGTCGTCGCGGGGAGGCGCGATGTCAAGCTGGAGGGGATTCAGAACGACAGTTCGTTCAGGAATTGTGCCGCGTCGCGCAGGTCCAGGTCCCCGTCGGCGTCATCATCGGCACACCCGCACCCGCTTTCGAGCGATCCGCTCGGGCCGTTGAGACAAGTCCCGACCGCCACGAAGTCGATTTGGTCGACCCCGCCGTCGCCGTTCATATCGCCGGGCTTGACACTCAACGTCCATGAGACCGATCCATTGCCCACCGTATTGGCCGCGCGAACAGTAACGGTGTACGGCGTCTCGGAGGGGGCCGGCTGTGGCCAGAGGACCCGGCCCGAGTTGGCGTCGATCGTCATACCCGCCGGGCCGGATTCCATAGTCCACAAGATCACCGGAGCCATGCAAGGCGGCGAAGTCAACTGCGGCAACGGCCCGACGTACCCGGGCTGACATGACGCCCGTTGCCCCGCGATGGGTGCGATGCGCGGCGCACTTTGCGTCACGCCAAGAAACAACGTTTGCGTCCCGACGCCGGCCCCATTGGCCGCCCTGAGCGTGATTGCATACGGAAACGGCGACGCCAGCGGGTTCGGCCAGGCGATGACCCCCGACCGGGCGTTCACGGTCATTCCCGCGGGGGCGTTTTGCAGGCTCCAGGTGATCGGGGCCATATTGAGCGGGTGCGTCACCGTCGGCACCGGACCGGAATAGGACGACCCACAGGTAATCACTTGTTGAGGAAGCAGGCCGATGGAAGGCGGGAATTGTCCAATCGTCAGCGGTTCGCAATAAACGACTTCGTTGTTGTCCTCGAACACTTCGACCACTTCGTCCGGCTCATCGAGCACCGAGATCAGGTAATGTGGACCGGCCTTCAGGTCACCCGGCATATCCATCGCGACATCGAATTGAAACGAATCTCCCATCGCCAGGTCCCAGGCGAGTGCCCCCAACGCCGAATCCGCCGCATCCAGCGTTTCGTTGGCCGAAAGATAGAAGCCCTGTTGCACGTAGAACTCGTTGCTTGTGCCGAGATTCTCAATCATGCTCCGGGCGATCAACTCGCCGCCGGGATAGACCGTCGCCGGATCGAAAAACACCGGAACGCCCTTGCCAACGACGGTGCCGCCCGCAAATCCTGAGAGCGCCAGGTCTGGCACCTGTGGCCCGGATGGTCCGGAGTGCGGATATAGGTATCTCAGGCCATTTCGATCGTCGGTATGCAACTCGACGATGTTCGCCGATCCCATCGTGCCGCCGCTCGGATACCGTGGGTTCATCGTGGCGACCGACCAAGCCGCTCCCATCGGCTCATTGCCCAGGGGATCGTGGCCCAATCCCAAGGCATGTCCGAACTCGTGAACCGCGATCAGCAGAAACGAATATCCGTTTGATGGCGTTGGCGAGGCCAGCACATCGCAAGTGGGGTTGAACTCAAACGTATACCCGACGCCGCCGGGGAAATCACTAAAGACGACATCCATGTCAAACCATACCGGCCCATCATTGACCAGATACGTAACCCCCAGCACGCCGGGGTCAAGCTCACCCGCACCGACCGCCGCCGTGTCATTGAAGCCATCGAAATGGTCCATCGCGAATTCCTCGTCCAGGCGAGACGCGAAAAACTGATAAGACGTCGCCGGGACCACGTTCCACAAGGCGAGGGCCTCCAAGACCACCGCCTCCACGTCGCCGCCCGGCGGAAAGCTCGCCGGCGAAAGATATCGAAGACTCTGGCCCCCTGGCCAGACGATCTTGGCCCCTTCCATCTGATAATAGCTGTAGCCCGCTGCGAGACGTGGCATCAAAGCGCACGCCAGGCAAACGCCCCGCACGAGCAGGCGTGCGACCGCATGACGGGATACTAGTGCGCGCGTCACCGTTGATCTCCCCTAGGATCGGACACCACGGAAGGCGGCGACTCGATGGTTCTCGCGCCAGGCATGGGACGACGGTTCAGTTCAGTTCGAGACGATGATGTCGATGTCGCCGGTGATGATTTCTCATCAGCGCGACGGAGCGCGGTCGGTCGGTAAACGGCCGGCACCGGTCGACCGGCCGGATGATCGAGCGTGTGAGCGCGACTGCCCGCGAGTATGGGACGAAGTTGATCCAGGAACGCATCCAGTTCAATCGCCCGGTCGAACGCCGCCGTTGAGCCGGTTTCCGCGACGTGGGCATTCGCTTGTCCCCGCAAACAATCGCCCGCGCCCGCCGTCCAATGACTTTCGATATTGAGAACACCTTCGGCGTCGATTCGCGTAATCGGCTGGCGGTCGGAATTGAAGACGCGCGGCCGACCGCCCAGGTCATTCACCACTCGAAACGCCCCGTGCGTCAAGCCGACGACCGGAAACGTCCGGTACTCCGGCAACAAGAACAGAATCCACCTTTCGCCAACGGCGAACTCCGGCGCCCCCGCGATCCGCATCGTCATCGTGCCGATCGTCCCGCCGGGAACGACCAGCGAAAATGTCTCCGACGCCTCGGCCGTGCCGCCGCCCTTTAGATACTCGACCTCCTGCCACGTGAATTCCGTTTCGATGCGACGTGGATCACCGACCCAATAAGAGCGGGCGGAGGCCACGCGTCCGACAATTACCTGACCCGCGTGGTCCGCCGCTGTGGGCAGGTTCATCGGAACTACGGTGGTCGCCCGCGCCGTAACGAGTGCCACATTCATGACACCCAATAGCGCGATGATGGTTGCGTATCGACCTTGAACCCCCGGCATGCCGCATCCCCTAAAGCGCGAAAAAGCCCGCCGCAGCGCGCACCGATTTCCCCAGCCCCATCCTGAATCATACCGATTCCACGCTCCCGATTCGCGTGAAAACCGGTCATTATGATGTTCAGGGAGTTATCGGATTCGACGGGTCGCTGACAAGACGTGACACCGCGAGGATATGACCTCCCAACGAAAGCCGAGGGTATCAGATCACCTCAACGTCCGAGAGCTTTCGTCGCCGCCGCGGTCATTTTGCCAACCGCCGGATCAGCTCGCCGATTCTGGCCAGGTGATAATCATCATGCTCCGCGTCGAAATACGCGATGTCCACGATCCGCAGCGGCACCTTGATTCTCGGGTGGAGGGCCGATCGCCCCCAGTCCGCTTCGGCCACCGATTCAAACCGTGCCACCAGCTTGGCACGATCCGCGCGAAACTCCGCGAGCAGGTCACCGATATGGCGCGAGTTATGATCGGCTTCCTTGGTCTTTCGATTGGCCATGTCCGCGCCGGTCAGTATGTCCTTTCCCGCCAGAATCTCGTCGATCCGGGTCATCGGCAGATACCCCAGGTCGATTAGATGCCCGATGTTCTCCTGAATCGACCATCCCGGCCCGTCCTGGCCGGTCAGAACACCTCGGTCCAACCCCCGAACGCGCTCCTCAATCCGAGCCGGCGTACCGCGCACCCGCTCCAGCAGATCGGGAAACTTCCCCGCCGGAAAATCAAACTGAAACGTCCGCTCCGTCCACGTCCACCGTGCCATGTTCATCGCTCCTTAGCTTCGATCTTCGCTCTTCGAACTTCGCCCTTTCTATTTGCCGCCCTCCATTCCGCGTCTTATACTTAACCCGGTTCGTTTCTGATACCGGTTTCCACTCACGGGATGCCCGCTTGATCGACGCCCCTGGCCTCGCTCAGTTCGAAGTCCTCCGCGAACTCCAATCGTTCTATGAACGGGTGGTCGATCGGCCCGCCGTCACCTTGATCGAGCTGCTTTTTATCGGCAGCGTCGTCTACACCATCCTACGCTTCCTTCAGGGCACCCGCGGGGCGCGCCTGGTCCGCGCCGTTCTCATCATCCTGGCGGTCAGCTTCGCCGTCGTCTGGCTCATCGCCGAGCGCTTCGAGTTCGAGCGTATCAACGTCCTCTATCCGTATTTCATATTCGGCGTCTTCCTCGTCTCCCTCGTCGCTTTCCAGACCGAGCTCCGTCGCCTGCTCCTGCGCCTCGGCGAGGGCGCCTGGCTTCGGCGTTGGATGAAGGGCAGCGTCCAGATCATTGACCCCCTGGTCACCGCCGTGGACCGCCTGGCCCACAAGAAGATCGGCGCCCTCATCGCCATCGAACGCACAACCCAGCTCGGCGCCGTCATCGAAACCGGCGTCGCACTCGACGCTGTGGTTACCACGGAGCTGATCGAAACCATCTTCTGGCCAGGCACCGCCTTGCACGACCTCGGCCTGCTCATCCGCCAAGATCGCGTCCTGGCCGCCGGGTGCCAATTCCCCTTGGACGAGTCCGGCGACGTCGACCGCTCCCTCGGCAGCCGCCACCGCGCGGCGATCGGGATCAGCCACGAGTCCGACGCCTTGGTCATCGTCGTCAGCGAAGAAACGGGAGTGATATCCATCGCCCTTCGTGGCCGGCTGAGGCGCGGCTTGAGCGCCGACGATTTGCGTGAGGTGCTGACCCAAGAGCTGGTGGGCGACGCTCCCAAGCGCCGAAGGAAAACTCGAACCGGAGTCGCGACCACCCCATCGGGAGCCGCTTTGAGCCATGATCGAACAAGCCAAACTGCTTAGCACCACCGTCGTCCTCACCCTTTTGATCTGGTGGAGCGCCGACAGTCTGGTCAGCGAAAGCGTCACCGTCGGCGTCACGTTTGACGCCCGTCCGCCCGCCGGCAGCCAGGACATTCTCGTCGCCGTGGAGGGCGAAGTCAGCCTTTATCAGCTCGAAGTTTCCGGGCCTCGCAAGATCATCGAAGAAGTGCACGCCAAGGCACCCCTTCGGGTGCGACTCCGCATTACCGACCGGCCCACCGGCTCGCACTCCATCCCCCTCGATCGTGCCGCGGTCAAACAGGCCATCACCGATCAATGGCATGATTTCCGAAAAGTCTCCGTCCTTTCGACCGAGCCGAGCCTCTTGCCTGTGGTCGTCGATCACATGATCACTCGTGAAGTCGAGATCGTCGCCCGCCGCCTCGGCCTCGCGTTCGACGTCGAGCCCCAACTTCAGCGAACGACAGCCACCGTCCGCATGCGCGAAAGCTTTCTCAACACCCTGTCCCCTGGGCAGGCATTGCAGATTCCCATTGGCCCCGACCTCGAACGCATTCTGAAAGAGCAGCCGCCCGGCAAAAGCGTCACCGTGCCCGTCCCGCTGGACATTCGCCGCTTCGGCCCGGACGCCACCATCACTCCCAACTCCGTCGAAGTGACGGCCACGGTAGGCGCCCAGCGGGCCACGGCCCAGATTCCGACGGTTCCCATTCTTTTCGCGATGAGCTCCGGCAATCTTGAACGCCGTTGCCGCGCCGTCACCCGCGACGGCGACCCTCTTCCGCTGATCACCCAGACAATCACGGTCACCGGGCAGCACGACGAAGTGGCCAAGCTGCAACAAGGCGACACCCGCGCCTACGGCGTCATCCAATTGAAGGAAGAAGACCTGGAAACGCTCGGCACGCTGAAGCTCGTCACGCCGGAATACCGTCTTCCCAAAGGGATCGATCTGGCCAACGAACCCACACCCATCGAGTTCAAGCTCATCGCGGTCAGCAACGCAGAGCCTCCTTCCGGGCCTTAGTCCGCACCGCGTAGGAATTCCGCGGCATCACTTGCCAATGCAAAACCGCGCAAAGACTTGGTCGAGGAGTTCGTCGGTGGTGACTTCGCCGGTTACGGAGCCCAGGGTTTCCAAAGCTTCGCGGAGTTCGAAGGCCAGGAGATCGGCGCAGTCAATGGTCTCGGATACCGCCCGGCTCAGGTCGATGGCGCGGGCGATCGATCCCGCCGCCTCCGCGATGGCCACCCGTTGCCGTTCAGTCAGCCACACGCTCTCCCCGGAAGTCGTTCCCGAAAGAGTCCCCAGCATGGCCGCAAGTTGATCGCGCAGGGCCTCGACGCCGGCGCCCGTGGCCGCACTCACCGAACAGACCGGACCCAACCCCCATGAAGTCAGGCGATCCCGAAGTTCGCGCGCCGCAGTTTCATCAATCCCGCCGACCGCCTCCGGCAACCCGACCAAGTCGGATTTGTTGACCGCCACAACCGCCCGCTCGAGCTTGAGCGACCGGACAAGATCGTGGACGCGTTCATCCTCCGGGTTGGTCACGTCGATCACCACACATACGAGGTCGACTCGGTCCGCGGCGGAGAGCACCAGTTCCCTCGCCTGGGAAAGAATCGCGTCGTCGGATTCATCGACGCCGGCGCTGTCCAGCAAAATGGCCTCGCCTCGGCCGACGCGGATGGGGGCCGACAGCAGATCGCGAGTCGTACCGGCCACCGCGGCGCAGATCGAACGCGCCGTTCCGCTCAGTCGATTCATCAGCGAACTCTTGCCGGCATTTGGTCGCCCGAAGAGGAGGATTCGCGGCAGGGCGTCCAGCCGCTCGATCGACGCGGCACTGACTAGAAGCGACTTGAGCCCCGCGTCGACGACTCCAAGCCGCTGGACTAGAGCGGCGGGGGTAATGAACTCGATCGGCTCTTCGGCGAAGTCGATATCGGCCTCGACAAGGGCCAGCAGTTCGGCCAACTCGTCGCGGACCTGCGTGACAGCTCTGGCGACCGCGCCGTCCATCAATCGCCGAGCGGCGCGTAGCTGCGTGTCGGATTGAGCCCGAATGACCCCGGCCACCGCTTCGGCCTGGCTGAGGCTCATGGCCCCGTTCAGAAACGCCCTGGCCGTGAACTCGCCGGGTTGGGCGGTGACGGCTCCGAACTCGATGGCCCGGCATCGGACAACTTCGAGGACCGCCGGCGAACCGATGGTGTGGATTTCCGCGCTATCCTGACGGGTATAACTGTGCGGGGCGCGGAACCAGAGGACAGTGGCTGGTAGTTCACCGCCGTTGGTCAAGGTGATCCGGCCATCGATTCGAACCGAACCGGGCAGGTCCGATAGGCCACCGCCGCGTGCCGGGAGGAACATCGCCTCGATGATCCGCGAGGTGTCGGTGCCGGTGAGACGAACAATACCCAGCGGTCCCCACCCCGGGGCCGATGATACAGCGACAATGGTCTCATCCAGTCGATCCAGCATAAGATGAGGCGATTGTGGGCACGCAAGCGGCAATCGACAAGCAAGAGATTGGGCCCCTAACCCGGTTCTTGTGGCAGCTTCGGCGAGGAATCGGGCCACAACCCCCGATGGGGTTGTCGGCGCGCGCCACCCCGCAACCCAGGGTAGCCCGCCAAGACGGGCAACCCTGGGCTTTAAGACAATGCCCCGTTGGGGCATGGCACCGGAAGCGGTGACTTTCGTGGCGCCTGCGTGTCCAACTTGTTCGCGGCGAAAGTGTTGTGAAGCCCAAACGATGACGAATTCTCACCCATGAGCTCCGAGCTGAAGGCCATTTTTGAAAAACTTGCCGCTCGTGAGGACCTGACGCGCGCCGAGGCCCGTTGGGTCTGCGAGCGGATCATGGCCGGCGAGCTGGCCGAAGCGACGATCGGGGCGCTGCTGGGAGCGATTGCCGTCAAGGGCGAGTCGGTCGATGAACTCGTTGGGGCGGCGGAGGCGATGCGCGCAGCCTCGGTCCGGGTCCGCTGCGATGCGGATTGCATCGACACCTGCGGGACCGGCGGCGATGGAATCAGCACCTTCAACGTCTCGACGACCGCGGCCATCATCGCCGCGTCCGCGGGGGCCGTTGTTGCCAAGCATGGAAACCGTTCGACAACCCGGGCTAGCGGCAGCACGGAAGTCCTCACTCAACTGGGGATCGGCACGGACGCCCCGGTACAAATCGTCGAACGTTGTTTGGCGGAGGCAAGAATCGGCTACCTCAACGCCCGCTTGCTTCACCCGGCCATGAAGTTCGCGGCGCCGGTCCGTCAGGCGATTCCCATTCGCACAATCTTTAACCTGCTTGGCCCGCTGACGAATCCGGCAGGAGCGCGGCGACAGGTGCTCGGCGTGCCCCACGTCGATCTAACGGAAAAAATAGCGGCGGCTTTGCTCCAACTGGGGGCGGTTCATGCATGGGTCGTTCATGGCGAAGGCCTTTGCGATTTGACCGCGACCGGGCGCACCAGCGTGGTTGAGGTGCATGGAGGGCGTATCAATCGGTTTACGATTGAGCCGGAATCCATGGGAATCAAACGGTCGCCGCTTGATGCATTGCGGATCGAGACACCGGAACAGAGCGCCGAGGCCATTCGCTTCGTTCTTAACGGCGGCGTGGGACCGAGGCGCGACCACGCGCTACTTAACGCGGCGGCGGCCCTGCACGTAGCGGGAGTGGCGATGGACCTTGGCGAAGGCATCGCATTAGCGGCTCAGGCCGTGGATAGCCGGGCGGCGAGGCAAACCCTCGAACTTTGGCGCTCCATGGCCCCGATCTCTAAAGAAACGCGCCCCACCCGCGAGTTGCGATCATGATCCGGTACGAATGCGACATGTGCGGAGCGGCGATGGCCGCCAACGAAGCCCGGCGCTTCATCGTCAAGCTGGAAGTCTTCGCCGCCGCGGGACCGATCGATCTCGACGTGGATGCGAACAAGGACACGCGCGGGGAATTGCGGGCGGTGATCGAACAACTTCGCAAAGCCGACCCCGACGACATTGAAGATCAGACGTACCGAGCGTTCCGTTTCGATGTGTGTGACGCCTGTCGGAAGCAAATTCTGCTCAATCCGCTTGGACATGGGGAGAATCCAGCGAACCGATCGGGCCGGTCGAACGCGTGACAGTTTAAGAGCGGATGAGCTTTCGATGCGTTCTGCCGCTCCTGCCGGGGCTTCGACATCATTGTGCTATGCCTTCCGGGGGTTTCGCTGCGCTACACACCTTGGCCCCTACCGGGGCCTATTTGTCACGGACCCGGGCCCGTCGGGTGCGTGACTGAAACAACGACTCCCCACACCTGTTGTTCGGCCTTCAGGTCGGCTATGGAAGTTCCGATATTCCCGTCGGTCAGAGTGATGATCCGCGTAGTGGATTACGCCAGGCGATTGAGTCGATCGATTCGTGAATCTCAGAACTGATATCTTGGAGAGGCGATTGCGAATCGATCGGGCCGGTCGGGCATTGCGGATCGGCGTCATCGGCTGTGGGCACTGGGGCCCGAATCACATACGAGTTTTTTCCGAACTCGATCGATCGACGGTCGTCGCGTGCGCTGAGTCCAACGAATCGCGCCTGGCCAGGGTAACCCAACGCTTCGGACATGTTCGAGGTGTACGGGATTACCGCGCGCTTCTAGCGGATTCGGATGTCGACGCGGTGGTCGTGGCCACGCCGACCGCGACGCATGCGGGCATCGTCCGAGAGGCGCTGCTGGCCGGCAAGCATGTGTTGGCGGAAAAGCCGTTGTGCACGTCGTCGGCGGAGACACGTGAGCTGAGCGAGTTGGCATCGCGAGTAGGGCGGGTGCTCATGGTGGGGCACGTCTTCGTGTTTAATCACGGGATCATTCGGCTCCGAGAGGCCATTGCCGGAGGGGAGTTGGGCCGGATTCACTACGTTGACGCGGTGCGAACGAACTTGGGGCCGGTGCGCGGCGACGTAAATGCGCTGGTCGATCTGGGCACGCATGACATCAGCATATTCAACTATCTGTTGAACGAATCACCGGTCGCGGTCTCGGCGACGGGTCGAAGGATTTCGCAGGACCGAAACGAGGACGTTTGTTTCGCCACGCTGCGTTATCCGAGTGGGGCCGTGGCTCATCTGCACGTGAGCTGGCTCAACCCGCGCAAGGTGCGCACTTTGACCGTGGTCGGCGAGGCGGCCATGGCTCACTGGGACGACGTCGACCCGAGCGATAGCCTTCGCCTCTATGACAAGGGTTTCGACGAACCGCCGTATTACGATTCGTTCGGGGAGTTCAAGTGCCTGCTGCGCAGCGGCGATGTTCGGATTCCAAGCATCGGCCGGACCGAGCCGCTGGTGAACCAGGCGAATGCTTTCCTCGATTGGGTGATCGATGGCGTGCCGTGCGCTTCGGGGGCGGCCGAAGCCGCACGAGTGGCCGAGGTGTTGGAGGCGGCCACGATTTCGCTGGCGAACGAGGGGGCCTATTGTCCGATCCCCGCGCCGTTGGTGCTTTGCGACGCGCGGGCGGACCGTGATTCGATTGAAATCGGCTCCTTTTCGAGAGCGAGCTACCCGGACTTCATACCCACTTGAGTCTCCCTGTCATGTTCACGGGAATGGAAACAGCGGTCTATGTTCATCCGAATGCGCTGTGCGAATCGTCGCGGATCGGCGAGGGCACGCGGGTGTGGGCTTTCGCGCACGTGATGGACGGAGCGACGGTGGGGCGGGATTGCAACATCGGCGGCAACGCATTCATTGAGAGCGGCGTCACGGTCGGTGATGGCGTCACGATCAAGAACGGGGTCTTGATTTGGAACGGCGTGACGATCGAAGACGACGTATTCATCGGACCCGGCGCGATCTTCACGAATGATCGTTACCCGCGCAGTCGGCGGATGGCTGAGGTGCGGCATCGCTATGACCGGCGAAATCGCTGGCTGGAGCCGACGCGGATATGTCGCGGTGCTTCGATTGGGGCGCACGCGACGATCTTGTGTGGGGTGACGATCGGCCCATGCGCCATGATTGCGGCAGGGGCGATCGTGACGCGCGATGTGCCTCCCCACCAATTGGCGGCGGGACAACCAGCTAGAACCAAGGGATGGGTGTGCGCGTGCGGTGTGCCGTTGGACGATGCACTTCGGTGTTCGGATTGCCAAAGCCAGTATCGATTCGATGGAAGCACATTGGCTTGGGCGGAGTAGCCGGATGTATCAGGGCCAACGCATCATCGCGCTTGTTCCGGCGAACAACGAAGAGGCCAAGATCGGTCGGGTCGTCGATCGAATTCACCGGAGTGCCGTTGACGCCCGTGGGGCGGCGATCGTCGATCGCCTTCTGGTCATCGATGACGGCTCGACGGACGCGACGGCCAAGGTCGCCCGTGATCATGGCGCCGAAGTGATGTCACTTCCTCGTACCTTCGGGGTGGGCGCCGCCCTTCGCGCCGGCTTGCAAGTGGGGCGACGGGACGGTTTCGACATCGTTGTGATTCTCGCGGGTAACGACAAGGACGAGCCGGGAGAAATCACGCGACTGTTGGACCCCATCTCCGACGGATCGCACGATTTTGTGATCGGATCACGCTATCTGCCGGGGGGGATGTGTGGGGGAGACATGCCTGGATATCGGCGATGGGCAACGAGACTGCACCCTTGGCTAATGAGCCGATGCGCCGGCAAGCGCTTGACGGAGAGCACCAACGGTTTCCGGGCGTTTCGATTGGCTTTGCTCGCCGACCCACGGATCAACCTGAAGCAACGCTGGCTCGATTCGTACGGACTGGAAGTGTATTTGCTGTGGAAGGTCATCACCCTCGGCTATCGACATCGGGAGGTGCCGTGCAGCAAGGTCTATCCTCCGAGGGCGCTGGGATACACGAAGATGAAGGCGGGGATCGGATGGTGGAGTATTCTTCGGCCGGTCTTCCTTCTAGGGCTCGGCATCCGCCGATAATCGATCCAAGATGGTCAACACCACACCCACCAAATCGATACGGATTCCGCTGGTCAATCTTCAACGGCAACATCACGAACTGAGGGACGAGCTTCGCGCGGCCATGGATGATGTCATCACCAGGGGCGACTTCATTCTTGGAGAAGCGGTTACGCGATTTGAGCACGAATTCGCCGCGTATTGCGGAGCCAAGCATTGCGTGGGGGTCGCGAGCGGGTTGGATGGGCTCACCTTGGCACTGAGGGGAATCGGAATCGGATCGGGAGACGAGGTCATCACGGCGGCCAACAGCTTCGTGGCCACCGCGCTGGCGATTCGACAGGTGGGGGCGACGCCGGTGCTCGTGGATCACGACCCGGAGACGTACACGATCGACCCCAACTGCGTTGCGGAGGCGATCACCCATCGAACGCGGGCCGTCATACCGGTTCATTTGTATGGGCAGGCGGCGGAAATGGAAGCCATTACGGCGATTGCGAATAAGCATGGGCTGGTCGTTATTGAGGACGCTGCCCAGGCTCATGGGGCGACGTACCGAGGGCAGCGATGCGGGTCGCTGGGCCGGGCGGCGGCGTTCAGTTTTTATCCAGGTAAGAACCTCGGAGCGCTGGGGGACGGCGGGGCGATCACCACGGACGACGATGAATTGGCGGAGTGGGCGCGGGCGGCCCGAAATTACGGTTCGAAGGTCAAGTATCGACATGTGATCGAGGGCGTGAACAGCCGGTTGGATACGCTTCAGGCGGCGGTGTTGAGTGTCAAGCTGCGGCACCTCGACGAGTGGAATGGAGAGAGGCGTCGGCTGGCCGGGATGTATCAGAACTTGTTGGCGGACGCTGACGTTGTCCTACCGACCGTCGGTGCCGGGCGGGAGCACGTCTACCATCAGTTCGTGGTGCGATGCCGTCGGCGGGATGACGTGCTGGCAGCATTGCAGAACCGCGGCGTGGGCGCTGGAATTCACTATCCCATTCCCATTCATCGTCAACCGGCGATGCGGAGCGGGTGTCAGGTGCCGTTTATGCCGCGGAACACGGAACGGTTTTGCGAAGAGCTCTTGTCGCTTCCGATCTGTCCGTACCTGTCCGACGTCGAAGCCGAGTTTGTGACCGATGCCGTCAAGGAATGCACGAGGGGATCGTTGGCGGCCATGGCGTGAGCGCTACAGAGGTCGGCCCATATGAACGCATGGTCACGAAAGCGGAGACCATGCCCCGAAGCCCAAATCTCAAATCTCAGATTTGAAATCTCAGAATTGCAAGCAACGATCAGTCACAACAGTTCGTTCCAGCCACAACCCCCACGGCGTGTTCGTGTATTTGGGCTATTGCCCAACCATTGCTCAAGATTAGCGGCCCGTGAGCTCAGAGCTCAAGAGGAGAGACGCCCGAGCGGGTTGGGCGAGGCGAGCATGATGACCGACGCGGACTTGGGATCGAACGGCTTGAAGGAGTTGAATCGGACGCTGTAGCCGAGTTCATCGGCCACGGCCCGGAACAGCGGACCGTTGAGCCAATTGACCGTGCTGCCGTCGTACTTCGCGGGGCCTTTGAAGCGGTCCAGGTATTCCTCCTCGCGTTGGACAAAGAGGTCAACGACTTCCAGCACACCGTGGGGGTGGAGGGTGGCGGCGAGCTGAACAAAGCCCTTCAGCGCCCCTTGATTCAAGTGGACAGCCACGTCCGGAACTTGCTTCAAGTGCCGTCGCAGCAAATCGAGCGGTTGGCTGATCCCGGCGCACGCGCTCAGCGTTTGTTCCAGCTTCTGATGTGCGGCGACGTAGCGTTCCTCCAAGCGAAGCTTGGCGATAAGGTCCATCCACCAATCGACGTAGGCGAGCGGCGGCTTGCCGGCGGCCGTCAATCGGTCGCGCACTTCATCCAGCAAAGACATGACGCCCGCGAGGCGGCCATCCACCAGCCCGCTCAGACGCTGTTGCAGTTCGGCGGCGTCGCTCTCGGAAAGGCCGTGTTTTCGAGCCAGTTCTTCGACGGCGCCTTGGGGGATATAGAGTCGAGCTTCGACTTGATGAATGTCATCGCCGATCCAAGCGGCCTTGTCCGTCGGCAGGTTGTCGAAGACGTTGCACACGTGGGCATGGATGACCCGGCCACGATAAGGCTCCAGCGCTCGGCCAGGGTCCGAAGCATCCAGCAGTACCTTTTCGAGGTGCGGGTGAACGGGCGCGAGCGTGTTCGCGCTTCGTTCGAGCGTCTCTTTTGAAAAATCGGCCAGAAGATAGACCGTGCGGTTGATGTAGTCGGCGCCGCTGAGCTCGCAGATTCGGCGAAATTCATCCAGGAATGCCTTGGCGCGATGTGTGGAGGCCACGCCGATTTCCAGAACGTACACGGGCTCGTGCCCCAAGTCGTGGTCGGTGAGGCGATCGTACAGGGCGCGAGCGGTCGAGCGGACATAGGCGAGGTTGTGATCGGTGGAGCCGCCAATGGAAACGTCATAGTTGGTTCCGGTGGCGGTCTCAAAATCGCGCAGCCGCCGCCAGAAAGCGATGTTGAACGCCCAGCAGAGGCCTCGCGATTCGACGACGAAGTCTTCGAGAGGCACGTGCCCATCGCTTTCAGAAACGCCGCGATGGACGCGGTTCAGGGCATCGCGAAGGTTCGCCCGAAAACGATCGATCGAACCGAATTGGCGAACATCCACGGCGAGCTCCACTTTGGGAAGCGCGTGCCCATCGGAACCGTGGAAGCGGCGAATTCCGATCGGCGAGCGGTAATGGTGCTTGTAATGGACGCGGTCGAACTGGACGAGAAGAGCGGGTTGACCATCGGCGGCGCGGCGGGTCATCTGCAATTCGTCCTTGAGCACGGTCAGGGCTTGCAGGAAATCTTCAACGTTGCGCCCTTCCAGGAGGACTTGAGCGTAGTTCACCCGCGCGCCCAAGGCCGCGATGTGGCGGATTAGACCATTGGCGAGTTCGCGGCGCAGCGAACGACGCAGCTCTCGCCCCTCCGAGATCACGGCGAGGAGTTCGTCGCATCGAGTCAACGGATTGGCCAATGGTGAAGGGCGACCTCCCGCCGAATACGCCCGCGACGCTTTCGTGTTCGCCGTTTGTCGGCGAATAACGGGCAATGCTTCGGCCAGACGAAACTGCTCGCGAATCGAGAGCTCGGCGAGTGTCCCTTCCGCGGGAAGACCCAGCTCGGTCATCCGCGTTTCGATCAGGTGCATGGCCTGCGGTGTGCCGATGAGGACGAGCGTTTTGATCAAGAGCTCCTCGCGATCCATTTCCGGGCGCCCGTTGAGCAACTCCGTAATCCGACCCGCCTTGCTGGTCACGAGGGTCAGGAGATCGGGCGCCGAGGAGGGCAATGGATCACCATGGCGAACGGCGCCGGTGAGGGCCCGCAACGGCGCGCGATAGGCCAAGCTCCAATCGGGCCCGGCTTTGAGACCCGCCAGCACCGGGATAAATGCACTATAGGTTTCGCCTTCGTAGAACCCCGGGGATGGTGCCTCGCGGATTTCAAGCCGTTCGGCTACCGGCAGGTTCCACTGGTCTCGGCGCTCGCGGATGTCCGCCCATGTGCATTCGCGCGAAGTGTCCTCGCAAAGGTAACGGCCGTTGACGAGTCGAGGCGCACCGCAGGGACCGTGGGTCATTTGTTTGGCGCAGCCACGGGGACAGATCAACGCGTCTGGGCTCAAGTCGCAGCGGTCGCACCCTTTGCAGCCGAAGATCGGGACCTTGGGCCACTCGATGATTCTCAGTGCGCGGTCAACGGCGGCCGAACGGGCCAACCGCCGCATGATGCGCCGCGCCGGGCTTCGACGCTTCTTTTTCCATTTTGAAGCCAGTTGATCGATGAACAACTCAATGGCCGGAAGCTGGGCCAGGGTCCGCTGCCGCGCGGGACCAGATAGCTTGGTGACGCGATGGCGCACGTGGGCAGGGTCCGGCACGAGCGGCGTCTCTTTGAGCAATTCAAGATGAGCGTCGAACGACTTGACGCAGCCGAGATAAAAACCGCTGACGCCGGGGGTTCGCCGAATACGGTGAACCAGCTCCCGCGTGATCCGAGCGCCTTCCCGTTGTCGGCGCTGCTTGACCCAGGCTTCGTCGTGACCACCGGCTTGAGCGGTTTGAATGATTTTGGCTTCGGCGGCGCTAAGTTCTTCAATGAGCTCCGATGGAACGCGAATTCCCGGTACGCCGGTCAGTGTACGGAGTTGGTTGCTGGAGGTGATGGGGATGACCTCGGCGATCACATGGGCGGTGTCCAGGACGCCGACGCGCTCCAGCGCAGCCATCCAGTTCTGGAATTCCTCGTCGGAATAGATGGCTTGCGTGATGATGATCTTGGCGCCGGCCAACGTCTTATGGAGGGTATGCATGCCGTCCGGATCGACGTCGGGATTGGGATGACCGGCGGCGGCGATCAGAAAATCTTCCGGCAAACTGCCTTCGATGATCATGCGGCGGGCCAGATCGCACATGCCGATGGAATCGAGGGGGAAGCGGGCGGTCTTGCCGGGATCGACCGGCAAATCACCGGTGAGCAGCAGGGCGTTGCGCAGGCCCAATTCGGCGAAATGGGCGAGGCGGCTTCGGATTTGATCGGCCTGACGGTTGCGGGCAACGACATTGGCCATAAGTCGGGCGGGGTCCGCGCCGAGCCCAGCAAGCAGTTCGGCGGCGATGGCGTTGTCGAGCGTGTCGCGGCCACGGGCGCCGTCGTCCAACGCGACCAGGTCCACCTTGCCCGAACTGAGCAAATCCGCGTAGACCTGGAGTTTGCGGGCCAGGAGTTTTTCTTCGGGAGTGATATGCGCGGCGTCTGTGTCGAGCTGTCGAAGATACTGACCGAGGAGAATGAGCTGGGTGAGCGGCGTGCTTTCGGCCAGCAATCGCTGGCGGAGCCGCTGGAAACCGACGCGATCGGCTTCCGTCAGGTGAAGTTCAAGGAGGACGGGCAATTTGCCCAAGGCGATCAAGTCGCGCAAGGGATTGTGAGTCGCTTGAGGGGCCGCACGACGCGGTGCTGAGGCTGATGGAGGAGTGACCGTTTGCAACGCGGCATGGTGTGGCGGGCGGGAATCGGCCGTTCTCATATCCATTGGGTCTTGAAGATTGAGGTTAGCCTCGGCCACCCGTGCGTCGCAATCGCTCGCGGAACAGTGCGATGTGTGCGGGCGTCGTTCCGCAGCAGCCGCCAACGATGTTGGCCCCCGCGCTCACGAGGGCGGGGACGCCGGCGGCCATCGAATCCGGCGATTCGTCGTACATGATGCGGCCATGATCGAGCCTGGGTTGCCCGGCGTTGGGTTGAACCATGATCGGCTTGCGCGTATGGAGCCGGTATTCGCCCACCAATTGGGCGTAGTCTCCGATATGCAACCCCGTGCCGCAATTGCAGCCGAAAATGTCGACGCCGAGATGATCCATGAATAGCACGGCGTCGGCCACGCTCACTCCGGTCATGGTACGAAAACCGCCGTCGGCGATGCGGTCAAGGGTCATGGAGGCGATGATCGGCACGTCTTGCCGGCAGCGGCGGACGGCGCCGACCGCCACTTCCAGCTCTTCGAGGGCGGTCATGGTTTCGATGATGATCGCGTCCACCCCGCCATCGAGCAGGCCGGTTACCTGAACGGCGAACGCATCTTCAAGCTCGCTCCGGCTTGTGTTGCCGAGTGGGGCGAGAAAGCCGCCGAACGGTCCAACATCCCCCAGGACATAGCCGGCTGGTCCAGCGCAATCGCGGGCGATCCGCGCCGCGTTCAGGTTGATTTCATATGCGCGGTCGGCCAACCCGTGGCGCACGAGAGCGATGGGGCACGCCTGGAAAGTATTGGTCAGCAGCAGCTCCGCTCCGGCGGTGACGTAGGCCGCATGGATGGACTGAACCTTTGCCGGCGCGGAGAGGTTCCATTCGTCGCCGGATCGTCCGACGGGAAGCCCGGCGTCGATGAGCTGCGTTCCCATGGCACCGTCGCCTAGGACGACGCGCTCTTGGACGGCGTTGAGGAACGGTTCCCGCACGTGGTGCTCTCCCAATAGCATGGGCTCGACTAAGGGGTTGCGCATGAATTCACATGGCTCAGCGTACCGATCGGGACGGAGCGGTGCAAAGACGTGAACGAGGTCGCGAGGAGCGGTAGACCGCCCGCACACGTCCGGCAAAGGGACGGCATACCGCCATTTCGCCATGGCGGATTCGGGGGAGGAATCCCGCGAAAGGATCGATGGACCCTTGACGATGGACACAATCCAATGTAGTCAAGACTACATTGTATCGCATAGGCGTCATTTCGAGGTTGCCCGGGCGCCTGGCCCGATGCGCCAGGTGGACACGGATGGTAATTCAAGGAGATCCAATGAACCGACGGGATAAATTGCGGTCTATGGCGGCGCCGAGATTCGACGGAGCCCGACGGCTGTGTGCGGCATCGCAATCGACTCTGCCTGTCATGGTCGCTGTTGGATGGCTCTGCGGAGGTATTCAATCGAGATGGACCGACGGCCAATGGGCGTGGGCGGGTGAGCCGTCGCAGGCTGTTGACCCGATGAGTGAACCGTTGATCACAGACCGACCAGACTTCACGGAGAGCACGGAGGCGATTCCCGCGGGGCACATTCAACTGGAAATGGGGTACACGTTCACGTACGACCGCGAAGGTTCGGACCGTACACGAGAACAAACAGCCCCGGAGATGCTCGTGCGGATCGGGGTCATTGAGCGGCTGGAATTGCGAGTCGGTTGGGAGGGATACACGTGGACCGACAACCGATTCGAAGAGAAAACCGAAGCCGGACGGCGCGTCACGGTCGATGACTGGTCGCAAAGTGCCAACGATTTGTCACTGGGTGTCAAATACAAGTTTTTCGACCAGGAGGGTTTAAGACCCGATTTCGGAATGATCGCCGAATTCACCGTGCCGTCCGGGACGCGGGGTGTCTCCAGTGGTGATGTGGACCCGGGAGTGGTCCTGCTCTGGGCGTACGACCTGACTGATCGGTTGTCCCTGGCGGGCAACGTCGGCGTCGCGGCGCCGACCGAGGACGGCGATCGATTCGTGCAGACGACGGCATCGCTCAGTTTCGCAATGTCGATAACGGATCGGCTGGGGTCGTACGTGGAGTACTTCGGTTTCTACCCGAACACGGAGGACACAGATTGCGCGCACTCCCTGAACGGGGGGTTCACCTATCTCTTCGGGAACAATTTCCAGATCGATTGGCGCATCGGCGCGGGGCTGAACGAGGAGGCCGACGACTTCTTCACCGGGGCCGGTTTCGGCTGGCGGTTTTGATCGGCGCTGCTGGTTTTCAGCCGGGCCCGGGGCACGATTTTCGCCGGTGGACATCCGCGTTGAATCTCGGCTTTCCAGGCGTTTGATTGTCGCTTAACGAGCGCGGCCAAGCTGCCGATAACCTGCCTAAGGGAGACCGCGCTCACTCTATGCTCCGCACGCTGGCCATCGCCGTTTGGATTGCCCTCGCCTCCAGCCCGGCGGCGCGGCCCGACGACGGCCATCCGGCGACCGTGAGCGAACTTGATTTGCCGCCCTCACACGCCGTAGGCGTCCATCCGTCGAGCCGCCGAGTCGTTCACCGATTTGATTTCGACGAACGTGCCCAGGGTAACCTGGAAGACATGCCGAAGTATTGGATACCGTTTCGCCCGGCGGGGTTTCCACCATACGCTCGCGGCGGTTTCGATCCGCGGATCGGGCACGATTCCGCCCCCTCGTTCCATCTCCTTAGCGAAGGGCGCAACGTTGCGTTTCATTACCGAGGCGAAGAAATTCCCGTTCGCACGAACAGCGAGTATCGGATCGAGGGCTTCATCCGCATCGACGGCCTCGAATTCGGACGGGCGTGTCTGAGTGCCCACTTCATCGATGGGCAGGGCAACATCCTGATCGATTCAATGGTTCGATCACGATACATCGGCGGCGCGAACGACTCCGGCTGGGTGCCCGTCGAGTTGTACTTGGGGGCTGCTTCGCCGCAGGCCCATTCCATCGGCCTGATCGCCTGGGTCGTCGACGAAGGGGTTTGGGACGATTCGATTCCGCGGCGACGACACATCCCGGGGATGGATGTCCGCGGAGGAGCCTGGTTTGACGACATCACCGTTTATCGCCTGCCTCGCGTGGCCCTCCGCTCGTCATCACCGTCGAACGTACTGGGCGACGGTGAGGCCCAAGAGCTGTTGGTGGAACTGGCCGACCTCGACGACCCCACGCTTTCGGGGGCGCTCTCCATCCGCTCGGCTGATGGCTCACTCGTGGCCGGCCGCTCCATCCCGGTCGCTTTGCACGCGGATGCCGACCCCATCAGGTTGGACGTGCGCCATCTTCCGTCGGGCCTGTACCGTGCCCGGCTCGATGTACAGGCCCAGGGCATTCGTGTCGTCTCTCATGAATTAATGTTCGTCCGATGCGGCGAACGGCTCAGCCCGCAAGAATCGGTCGTGCGATCGTTCGGAGTGGTCATCGATCCGCGCGATCGGACCGCCCGCGAAACCGAATTGCCGCTCTTGGAACGCATCGTGGGTAGGTCAGTTAAGGTGCCGGTGTGGAGCGGCCTGCCGAACGATTCGGCGTCGGAAACCACCATCGACCATCGTTTTTTCCAGGAACTGGCCCGGCGAAACTTCAGCACCGTGGGTGTTCTTCATGGTCCGCCGCGAACCACACTCCGCAACCGCGGGGCGTATGCCCCATCCCTGCTGGAGTTTCTCGAAACGGAGCACGGCGAATGCCAAGAGGCGCTCAACGAGGTGGCCGCGCCGCTCGCCGGTACATTTCGCTGGTGGCAGATCGGCCCTGACGATCGCCAACACACTCTTCTTTCACATCAGATGCCGCAAGCCGCGGACCGGCTTCGATCGGCGCTACGTCCGTTTCTGACCTCACCGCTCCTGGCCGCCGCTGTTTCGGGGCTCGACGCGACACCGCCCGATGATCCCGTGACGGACCATGTCACCATCCATCTGTCGCCGGAGGTCGCACCCGCGACATACTCGATGAAGATCAACGCGTGGCGCGCCGCCGGATACGAGCGGGTTTCCGCGTTTGTCGACCCTCTTCCCGATGAACGATTCGATGATGCCGCGGGTTTGGCCCAATGGACCCAGCGAGTCATCGTCGCGCGGCATAGCGGCGCTGATACCGTTTTTGTCCCCCAACCGTGGCGGACGTCCCCCGTCGGAGGCGCAACCACGATTGCGCCATCACAAGGCTATTTGGCGTTGCGGACCCTGGCGGATGTCATTGGCGATGCTCCGCCCGGTCCCCGGCTTTTCCTGAGCGATAGAGTGGACTTTGTCAGTTTTCAGAATGGCGCGAACTCGATACTGGCACTCTGGGATTCTAACACAGGAGGTCGCCGACGATCAGTGGCCATGCAATTGGGCGACGACGCACGAGCCATTGACCTGACAGGACAAGCAGTGGCGTTGCAGAGCGACAAGCTGGGGCGTGAAGTCTTGGAAATAGGCGAGATGCCGCTATTGATCCATGGCGCTTCGACCCGTCTGATCGCTCTCCAAAGCGCCTTTTCCATTCGCTCGCACGACGTTACGCCGGGCGGCGAGCCGTCCCGCATGGTCCTCACCATCGATCCGTCGTTTGAAAAAACAGAAATGGGGACCGTGAGGTTGGTCGCTCCCGGCTCCTGTGAAGTCTGGCCACGGGAGTTTGAGTTGCGAGTAACGCGCCAAGAGCCTCAGGAGGTGCCGCTGGAGCTACGATGTCCCGCGGGTGAGGCTGCCGGAACGAAGACTCTTAGCGCCCGCGTCCGGCTATCCGACAATGAGCACTATTTCGAGGTTCCGATGGCGTTCGATTTGCGAATGGATGGAGTGGACGTCTGGGGACAGGCGGTTTTGGAAGGCGATCGGCTCGTCCTGCGACACGGGGTCACCAATCGATCGGATGGCGTGCTCAATCTGCGGAGCGCGGCCAGCGTTCCGGGGCGTGAACGCCAATACCGTCCCTTCACGAACGTTCAGCCGGGAGAAACGCAGGTGGTCCACTATCGGTACCCGGACAGCGCCCCGCTGCTGGGCCGTCGCGTGATGCTGGGCATTAGCGAACTGGAGGAGGGTAACCGGTCGCACAACCTAGAACTGACGGTTCCGTAGCCGACGGTTCGACGACCTGAACCGAATGCTACGGCTCTCGCTCCGCGTAAATGGGATATTGATCACCGCCGGAGCCCAAAAGTAGATCCGCCGCAAGCTCAAAGTCGGTCACGTAGCCGAAGATTCCGTCGATCCGGTCCCCGGCCAGCGTACCCCACGAATACACCACGGCCGTCCCCACCGGCAGGCCGAGAAACCGAACGTCGACGGCAATGGCAATCCCCAGCCGATCCTCTTCCGACACCCCGAACGACACCGAGGCATACTGCAAACCCGGAAAGCGGGCGGCGTGAAACGCTCCGTCCGCGTCGAAATCATCACCGGCCAGGCGCGGAATATAGAACGAGTTGTCGGTGATCCGCTCGATGTGGCCATCGGCGGCGAAATGAGCCATGAACATGAGCGTGTCGGGCTCCGGCCGATCGAGGAAGCCTCGGCCAAGGATGCCACCGTAGGGGCCGGTGTCGCCCGAGTCATCGTCACCGGCGGGCGAGTCGGCGTCGGGCTTGCGAAAGAAGCCCCAGGTCTGGCCGGCGAGCAATTCCGGACCGCTGTCCGCCGGGGCCGTTCGTCTAACGTCATTCGGAAGAACGACTTCAAGCTCCGCCGGCAGGTTCGGCGGGCCGAAACAGCCGGCCAGAGCCACAACGCCAAAGCCAATGTACGATATCACGAGGGGTTTCATCGCCGCCATGCGACCGATCTCCTTTCCGCCACGACCTACCTTGAACCGAGCCGCGCGCGTAAGCAAGCGGTCTTGCCGTTCGCCGGCTGAAAACCCGCTCCCTCACGGTCGCGGCTCGAAGCGAATGCAAACAACATCCGTAGCGTTCTCGCCGTTACTGTACCCGAACACTTATCGGGCATACAATCCTTGACACGATTTGCCGGGGCTGGGGGTTGTTCTCGTTGTTCGGGGTTGGCGCGTTCGCCGTGGCAAACCCACGGCGGTTTCCGTGCGCCGAGCGTCGTCCGTTCGAAGAAGAGAACCTGGCCATGCATCTCCGCGAGTCCATTTTCGTCTTCCTCACAATAACGGCGTCAGGGGCAATCGCCGGCACGATCCGGTTCGAGCCGCCGGTGACGCTGGTCCGCGTCGACAGCGGTCAAACGATGGTCCACGTCGAGGTTTGGCTTGACGTCGACGCGGGTGTTTTTGACAACTTAACCGCGATCATCGGGTCCGATGACGGACTCGTGGTGAACATGGTTTATTCCGAGCGGTTCTTCGGGGAGACGGCATTCCGAACCGAGACCCATCCGCCGGTTCGGGTCGGGGTTTTCGCGAGCGATATTCTCATCGGCGGGTATCTCACGGCGCCGCAACATACGCCTTATTATCTCGGTCATCTGACACTCGAACTGCCCGCTCCGCTGGAGGTCGGCACGTACGCGTTTGGCGTCGATCCCGCACAGTACTTCTGCTTCGCCGGCGTTTGCACCTTCTATCCTGAGACAATGCAGGGCGAAGGGCGGATCGAGGTGGTTGCCGCGCCGGCGGTGACTTTGGTGAGCGCCGATCCGCCGCACAACGGGACGCTTTCGCAGATGCGACGCAACAAGGTGATACTGACGTTCTCGGATCCGCTTCCTGGGCTGCCTGGCGCGGGCGAGATCACGATTCGCGAGCTGCTTCCGGAGGGTTCCTTTGGTCCTGATATCGCCAGTCAGTTCGCGTTTACGATCGATGGTGCCCGCCTGGTGATTCACGACGTGCTCGTCCCTTTCTCCTCACCGGGATCGCTCAAAGATAGAAAATGGTACGCCATCAATTCGATGGGCGATTGGGCTGGGGTGGAGGACTTCTGCGTCGACTATCTTGTCCGTTTCGGGGATGCTGATGGCAACGGGTTCGTCAATTTTGCCGACGTAGCCAACGTCAATGTGTTCCTCGTACAGCCAATCAACGACTCAAATCGGCGAAGAAATATTGACGGCAACGCCGCGATTAACTTCGTGGACATGGCGGTAGCCAACACGTTTATTACACCCAACGCGCTTTCGCTGCCTAAGCCAAGCGGGCATCCGTCCGTCTGTATGCCTTGAACGGGAAAGGAACCGGAGATGGTCAACATGCGGGGTCGCTGGTTCGGAATCGCGATGGCGGCGTGTCAGGGGGCGACTGCTTTGGGCGGAGTCATTCTGTTCGACCCGCCGGTGACGGAAGTGGATATCGCGGAGGCACCATCGGCGGTGGTGAACATGTCAACCTATCTGATCGCCGAAGGGGGGCTGTTCGACAATGTGACGGCGTTGATCCGCACGGACGATTGGATTGAGATCAACATGACGTACAGCACGCAGTTTCTCGATCACACGTTGTACCGGACGCCGACACTGCCGACGGATCGCCCGCCAGGTCCCGTTCGCCCGGAATGCTGTCCGCACGATCTTTTGATCGGAGGCTATTCGTTTGCATACAGAGTTGCAACTCCGGCGCAGCCATACCTAGTGGGCACGCTGACGGTTGGGCTTCCACCGAGCGAGATAACGGTAGGGCAACGATTCACCTTCCTGGTGGATTCCAATCGCGACGGGGGCTTTAGTAGTATCGGCGCGGGCCTCAACTCGGAACCGCTGATCGGTATGGGCGAGATTCGGGTGGTGCCGGAGCCGGGGGCGGTGGGGCTATTGTTGATGGGTGCGGCTGCATTGGGTTGGCGGCGGCGAAGGGCACCGGTGGGCAAGCCACCCGTGGCACCCAAGGCATCGACCCTCCTTGGTAAGGGGGGAATCAATTGAAGAAACGAATGGTGAGACAGGCATCCGTCATCATTGCCATGGTCCAGGTTTCGACGTCGATGGCCTTGGGCGGGATCGTGACGTTTGATCCGCCGGTCATCGAGTTGGACGCG
>Ga0137431_1000048_pt1 | contig 68239 bp, 71 predicted proteins | sample EasRivERMZT800_2_FD_104646 | JGI IMG/M metagenome (GOLD analysis project Ga0137431, IMG submission 104646) | Soil microbial communities from meander-bound floodplain in the East River, Colorado, USA - East River MetaG ERMZT800_2 | ecosystem: Environmental > Terrestrial > Soil > Floodplain ... | reverse complement strand
TCGGAGGAGGGGCCCCCCGTGGGGGAAAAAAAAAAAAAGAAGGGGAAGACCAGCGGGGGGGGGGGGGGGGGGGGGCGCTCAGGAAGAACCGATCATGCGGGCTGAATATGAGTCATCCGAATGGCTGCGGGTCACGCTGTCCAGCATCGGTGACGCGGTCATCACCACCGATGCCCATGGCCGTGTCACCTTCCTGAACCCCGTCGCACAGGCCCTCACCGGCTGGACCCAGGAGCAGGCCGTCAGCGTCTCGCTGGAGCGCGTCTTCCATATTGTTAATGAAGAGACTCGCAAGGAAGTCGAGAACCCGGCGCTGCGGGCTTTGCGCGAGGGCGTGATCGTCGGCCTGGCCAACCACACGCTCTTGATTTCCAGGGACGGCACCGAGCGCCCCATCGACGACAGCGCCGCCCCCATCCGCAACGACAAGGGCGAAATCGGCGGCGCGGTGCTGGTGTTCCGCGACATCACCGAGCGCAAGCAACAGGAGAAACTCGTTACGGATGCGCTCAACTACGCATCGAACATCCTCGAAACGCAGCGCGAGCCGTTCCTGGTGTTGGATACGAAGCTGCGTGTCGTCACCGGCAATCGTTCGTTCTACGAGACCTTCAAGGTCACGCGCGAGGCAACCGAGGGCCGGTTCATCTTCGACCTGGGCAACGGGCAGTGGAACATCCCGAAATTGCGCGAACTGCTGGAACAAGTCCTGCTCCAGAACCATGCTTTCGATAACTTCGAGGTCGAGCACGACTTCGAGACCATTGGCCGGAAGGTCATGCTGCTCAACGCCCGCCGCATCCGCAAGCCGGGCAATCATCCCGAACTGATCCTGCTGGGCATCGAGGACATCACCGAGCGCCGCTCCACCGAGCAAGCCCTCCGCGATTCGGAAGTTCGCTATCGCCGCCTCTTCCAGACCGCCAAGGACGGTATCCTCATCCTTGATGCAAACACCGGCAAGATTACTGATGCAAACGCCTTTATGTCCGCGCTGGTGGGGTTGGAACCGAATGAGTTGCTGGGTAGGGAACTATATGAAATCGGGATGTTCAAGGACATCGAAGAGAACAAGGAAGCCTTCCGGCAACTACAGACCAACAGCTACCTTCGCCACGAGCACCTGCCGGTTCAGAACCAGCGCGGCGAGAAGGTCGAGGTCGAGTTCATCGCCAACGTCTATCATGAGGACCATCACTTGGTCGCCCAGTGCAACGTACGCGACATCAGCCAGCGCGTCGAAATGGAAAAGAAGATTAAGCAGCAGGCCGAGGCTTTGGCCGCCGAATCACGCCGAAAGGACGAGTTCTTGGCCATGCTCAGCCACGAATTACGCAATCCGCTCGCCCCCATCCGAAGCGCGACGCACCTGTTACGCCTTCAGGAGCGGGGCAGTGAAAACCTCATCCAGCAGCAGGCGCGTGAAATCATCGAGCGGCAGGTGGCCAGCCTGACCAAGCTGGTCAGCGATCTTCTGGAGATTTCCCGGGTGGTCAGCGGCCGCATCCGCCTGAAACAGCAAATCGTGGACATGAATCAAGTGCTGCACCACGCGATTGAAACCGCTCGCCCGCTCATTGAGCAGCGCAGGCACGAGCTGGTATTGAACTTCCATTCCGATCCGGTCTGGGTCAACGCCGACGCGACGCGGATGGAGGAGGTTCTCATCAACCTGCTCAACAACGCCGCCAAGTACACCGACGAGGGCGGCCGCATCGAAGTGAAATGCGAGCACCATCAGAATCACGCTCTGGTCCGAGTCCGCGACAACGGCATGGGGATCGAAGAGAAACTCCTGCCGCGGATTTTCGATTTGTTCGCCCAGGCCGAACGGTCGCTGGACCGCTCAGCGGGGGGTCTGGGCATCGGCCTAAGTTTGGCCCATCGCTTGGTGGACCTGCACGGCGGCACCATTGAAGCGAAAAGTCCCCCGGAAGGTGAAACCAAAGGGAGCGAGTTCATCGTACGCTTGCCGCTGATGCCCGCTCCGGACATGACGCCGCCACAACCCGCCACCGTACACGACATCCATGGCGGCCGGGGATTTCGGGTGCTGGTCGTTGATGACAACGTGGATGCGTGTACGATGCTTTCCCACTTTTTGCGGCACCAGGGGTATGCGGTGCAGACGGCCTACACGGGTCCCGCCGCGCTCCAGGCGGCGCTGAGTTGGCGGCCGGACGCGGTGTTGTTGGATATTGGCTTGCCGGGGCTTGACGGGTACGAAATCGCCCGTCGCCTGCGGCGCGAACCGGCAACGAGGAACACGAGGCTGGTCGCCATCACCGGATATGGGCAACCCGGCGACGTTCAATTGGCACGCGAGGCGGGCTTCGATGCCCACCTGCTCAAGCCGGTCGCCCCTAGCGAAGTTGAAACGCTGCTGGCCAAGTGGGATCGGTCGGGTTCATCCAAACCGGCATGAGCAACGGGCACGCCTGCTCGCCAAGGCACCGATCCGGTGTGGAACTGTTCACCGGGCCGCGCAGGGTCATCGCGGATCAAGCCGCAGCGCCCGGTCCCGTCCGTTCGTCTCCACCCGAACCAACCGCCGCCCTCCCATGAGTTCGTCGAGTAACACACCCACCGTCTCCCCCCGCCAGCCGCCAAGCAGCTCCACCTCAGCCGCGTCCTTAGGCTCGCCGATCGTCCGATGCCTCACGAAATCGCGGATCGACCGTTTCGTGGCCACGATGCTGTAGGCCAACCCGTTGTCCAGGCAGTAATTCTTCACGATCGCGGTGATCAGATCGACGAGGATTCCCTCGCGCGGAGCTTCCACCTCCCGCGGCGTGGCCGTCGGCCAGCGTTCCGCCGGTATCTCCGAAGCCCTCTGAACCACCTGACACAATTCACGCACGTGCTTGTCGCTGATATTGAGTCCCCGAAGATCGCGCACTTCGGCAAACGCAGTCGCCCCCGTCTTGGCAATCTCAACCAGCAAATGGTCCTTCACCACCGTGCGCACCGGCCGGTTGAGCGTCTGGGCCAATCCATCGCGCCACTCGAGCAATTCGTGCAGCACCACCAAGGCCCGCCCCTCCAGCGAGCCCGCCCCCTTTACCCGTTTGAGCTTCTCCTCCGTCGCCCGACGATAGAGGGACAGGTCCTCGAACTGCCGAAACTCTTCCCGCGCCCACGAAAGACGCTTCAGTCGAGTCAGCCGGTCGCACAGCGTGCGGTGCATGGCCGGCAGATACAACACGTCCTCCGCCGCATACCGAACCTGCGAGGCCGACAGCGGCCTGCGCCGCCAATCGGTCAAGGTCTTGGCCTTGTGAATCCGAACATGCAGAAGCGATTGCACGATGCGCTGAAGGCTGAGCGGATAATCGAACCCCACCAGTCCCGCGGCGATCTGCACGTCGAATATCGCCCGTGGTGTCTGCCCGCTGTGCTGAACGCACAGCCCCAGGTCCTCCTGACCCGCGTGGACAATCGTCTCCACGATTGGGTCGCAAACCAGCTTCCAAATAGGGTCGAGATCGAGCTTGAGGAACGGATCGATGAGCGCCACCGTCGATTCGGTCGCCAATTGAATCAAGCAGATTTCCGACTCGTAGCGGTCCTCCATGACGAATTCGGTATCGAAGGCGAACCGGCCCTCGGCTCGGCATTCCGCACAAAACTCACTGATTTGGTCCTGTCGCTCAACCAGGACGGGGGGATTCCTCGGGGCTTCCTTCGACATGCACCTATGGTAAGTGAAAACGACGGGATTTCTAAACAGAGCCGCCAGCTTCCGGCGCGCACGGCCCGACAGCCCGCCTCTAGTGCAATCGCACTACGCCAAGCCGATCGCTTTTCGTTGTTGCAATTCCCGGTGACCAACGCGAAACTCCCCGCGTCGTCGCCGTCCCCTTCGCGGCGGCCATCAGGAAGCCTAAGAGAACGATCCATGAACAGAGAATCGAGCAGCGTCAGTCAGCCGATCACCCCGGGACACAAGCCTTACGTCCCCGCCGAAACGTATATGCCCGAGTTCACCTGGTCCGCGGTCACCCTCGGGGCGATCCTCGGTATTATCTTCGGGGCCTCCTCGCTCTATCTCGTCCTGAAAGTCGGCATGACCGTCTCGGCCTCGATCCCCATCGCGGTGCTCTCCATCACCCTGTTCCGAGCGTTCAGCCCCATCTTCGGGCGCAACTCCACCATCCTCGAAAACAACATCGTCCAAACCACCGGCTCCGCCGGCGAGTCCATCGCCTTCGGCGTCGGCGTCACTATGCCCGCCCTGCTCATCCTCGGCTATAACGTGGAATACAGCCGCGTCGCGCTTGTTGCGGTGCTCGGCGGTCTTCTCGGCATCCTCATGATGATCCCGCTGCGCCGGGCGTTCATCGTGAAACAGCACGGCAAATTGATGTACCCGGAGGGGGTCGCCTGCGCTGAAGTCCTCATCGTCGGTGAAAAGGGCGGCGACCAGGCCAAACTCGTCTTCGCCGGCTTCGGCCTCGGGTTCATCTACTGGTTCGTGGCCGAGGGGATGAAACTGTTTGCCACCGTGCCGACGCGCCTCATTGGCTTCTTCAAAGGGGCCACGATTTCAGCCGAGATCGCCCCCCACCTCGTCGGCGTCGGTTACATTATCGGCACCAAAATCGCGTGCATCATGGTCGGCGGCGGCGTCCTGGCCGCTTGGGTTCTCGCGCCGGCGATCGTCCTCTTCGGCGAAGGGCTGAGCGAGCCGCTCTATCCCGGCGGGAAATTGATCCGAGACATGTCGCCGAAAGAGATTCGCGATTTCTACGTGCTCTACATCGGCGCAGGTGCCGTCGCCGCCGGCGGCATCATCAGCATGTTGCGCTCGATGCCGACGATTGTTTCCTCCATCCGCTCCGGCTTACGCGACATCGCCGATGAGCGGGCACGAAGCGCGGGGCCGACTGTTTCCGCCGTGCCTCGAACCGATCGGGACCTTTCCATGCGCGTCGTGCTCCTCGGCTGCCTCGGCATCATCCTGGCCATCTGGGCGGCCCCGATGTTGCAGATGAATATTCTGGGGGCGATTTGCATCGTCCTCTTCGGCTTCTTGTTTGTCACCGTCTCCGCCCGACTCACCGGCGAGATCGGTTCATCGTCGAACCCCATATCCGGCATGACGGTGGCCACGCTGCTCATGACCTGCCTGATTTTTCTGGTTCTCGGCTGGACCCGCGAGGATCACAAAATGCAGGCGTTGTCCATCGCCGCGATTGTCTGTATCGCCGCTTCCAACGCGGGTTCGACGGCTCAATGCCTTAAGACCGGGCACCTCTTGGGCGGCACGCCGAAGTTCATGCAGCTTTCGATCCTGATCGGAGCGCTGACGTCCGCGTTGGTCATCGGCGGGACATTGACCATTCTTAACGACGGCGGCACGGTTTATTCTCGAAAGGAACTTCCGACCTTGAAGTTCCCGTTGACAGGCAATGAAGACAAAGAGCGGGTGCGCGGGGATTACGCCGCCGAGGACACCAAGGAATACGCCGCGTTTCACGCCAGCGTCGGAGAACTGGAGGGGGTACCTGCCGGGAAGTATCTAGTCGATGAAACCGGGGCTGCCCGTTACCTCGTGGACCCCGCGGTGAATGGCCGCCTCACCAAGTTCGATGATGGCACCGACGCCCCCAAGTACGACGCCCCCAAGGCCGCATTAATGTCCTTCATCATTGACGGCATTCTGTCGCAGCGCATGCCCTGGGCCCTGGTGCTGCTGGGGGTCGCGATCGCGCTTGTTTTGGAACTGGCCGCCGTCCCATCGCTTCCCTTCGCCGTTGGCGTCTACCTGCCACTTTCGACTTCGACGCCGATCTTCGTCGGCGGGGCCATCCGCTGGCTCGTCGAGCGCCGCCGCAAATCGGCCAGCGCCGCCGAAAGCGACATGAGCCCGGGGGTACTGGCCTCTTCCGGTTTGATCGCCGGCGGCACCATTGGCGGAATCGTCGCCGCCATCGTGGGAATCAAGTGGAAGGGCATTGACGTCGGTGAAAAGTGGTTCGGCGATTGGGCAGCTTCTGAATCCTTCGCCATGATCCCCTTCGCGTTGTTGATCGTGTTTCTCATTCTCGTGGCCAGCGGAAAAATGCTGAGGACGCGGACATAGCAGGAGGGTACTGAACGGGAGTGTCAACGAGCAGGCTAGTCGCAGCGGCACCGAGAAAGCCCGCTTCCTAACGTCGTGGCACTGATCGGAACCAAACGGTACCAGTACCGGACATCGCCTATGCGGCTGAGAGGACTCGAACCTCCACGGGGGTTACCCACCAGATCCTAAGTCTGGCGCGTCTGCCAATTCCGCCACAGCCGCCTCATTCATCCCAGCCGCGGGCTTCAGCTCGCGGCGCTGGGTGTGCATTGAGGCACTCTTACAACACGCGCGCGGTTGTCATGTAATGATCATACGCCGCTCGGACCTCGCCGAGCGTATCGCCCGCGAATTTCTCCAGGAACACCCGCCCGATCTCAAACGCGACGACGTTCTCGACCACCACGCTGGCCGCGGGGACGGCACACACGTCGCTTCGCTCGTAGTCCGACCGCTCCGCCGCCTTGGTCAGCAGGTTGACGCTGTCCAATCCCTTGAGCAAGGTGCTGATCGGCTTCATCACCGCCCGCACAACAATGGGCATCCCGTTGGTCATGCCGCCTTCCAGACCGCCGGCGTTGTTCGAGCGGCGAACAAAACCCAGGTTGGGCGATCCGCGTTTCGCGGGGTCAAAGTCGATTTCGTCGTGGACCGCGCTGCCGTATCCAGCCGCGCAATCAAAACCCAGGCCAATCTCAACGCCCTTGATCGCCTGCACCGAGCCGACGGCCTGCATCAAACGGCCGTCCAGCTTATCCTGCCAGCGCATGCAGCTTCCCAACCCAGGTGGGTGGCCATGGACTTCGGCCACCACCACGCCCCCCACCGTATCCTTCTCCACCTTGGCTTGGCGGATCGCCTCGATCATCCGCTCGGCCGCGGCCGCGTCGGGACAATAGGCTTCGTTTGCATCCCGCCGCGCGCGAAGCTCGGCCCAAGTGACACCAGATGGCACTTCCGCCATGACGTCCTTGATTCGCACCACGTATCCGACGACATCAATTCCAAACTCCGCAAGCAAACATCTGACCAGCGCGCCCGCCGCGACGCGAGCCGCCGTCTCGCGAGCCGAGGCTCGTTCCAGCGTCTCGCGGCAATCGGTCGTCAGCCATTTCAGGCTGCCCGCCAGATCCGCGTGGCCCGGACGGGGCCGGTGGATCGCCGGGACCTCCTCGATCCGCCAATCCTTGTTGGCGATTTGCAGGGCGATCGGCGATCCGATCGTTACGCCGCGGCGAACACCGGAAAGAACGTTGACCTCGTCGCGCTCGATCTTCATCCGCCCGCCGCGGCCATAGCCCCCCTGCCGCCTCGCCAGTTCGGCGTTGACGAGATCGAGGTCGACTTTCACGCCGGCGGGCATCCCCTCCACCAAGGCGATCAGCGCCTGGCCATGGGATTCTCCGGCGGTTCGATAGTCGAGGGCGGCCATCACGCCCGTCATCGTACGCACCGCGCCCCTCGTGGGAAAGTCGCGGACCGTGAGCTACACTGCTGGTCATGCCGGTCCATACCCACGAGTTCGACGTGGAAACACGTGGCGACACAGAGGTCATCGATATTACCTCGCGGGTGGCCGAGATCGCCGCCGCCGGAGATGTCGCGAGGGGAATCGTGACGGTGTTCGTTGTCGGTTCGACGGCCGGGATCACCACGACGGAGTTCGAACCCGGACTGGCCACTCACGATCTCAAGGCGGCGTTCGAGAAGATCGCCCCGGAGAACGCCCGCTATCGGCATGAAGAGACCTGGCACGACGACAATGGCCACTCGCACGTGCGGGCGTCCCTCATCGGGCCAAGCCTGACCGTGCCGCTTGTCGGCGGTCGGATGTCATTGGGAACGTGGCAGCAGATCGTGCTGATCGATTTCGACACCCGACCGCGGACCCGCCGCATCGTCGTAACGATCATCGGCGAATTGCCTTAAGATGCCACTGCGTGGCACCAAACGCCTGGGCTTTGGTCAACGCTTGGTAACGGCGTGTTTCAGGGCGGTGGCGATTTCGGCGTCGCGTCCCGCGGGATAACTACCCGCGTTCCAACGATAGCCGAGGCCGTCGTCCGTCTTTCGAGGGATCAAATGAAAATGAACGTGGGGCACGACCTGGCCCGCGGCCCGCCCTTGATTCACGAGCAAGTTAAAGCCTTCCGCCCCGGTTACTTCAAGCAGCGCCCGACCCAACATGGGCGCTTGCGACGCGACCGCACCGAACAACTCGGAGGGCACGTCCGCGATTCGCTCGTAATGGTCGCGCGGGATCACAAGCAGGTGCCCTTCGGCCAGCGGACCGATATCCAGAAACGCCAACGTGGAATCGTTCTCAAACACTCGAGTTGACGGAATCGTCCCCGCGACAATCTTGCAGAACACACAGTCGGATTGGGACGGCATGGCTTGAGAGCCGGTTGAGACTATTCGCCCTTGTCCGCGTCGTCCGATCGCTCCGCCGCGGAAGCCTTGGACGCTGGCTTGGCCTTCAACGCCTTGGCCGCGAACGAATAACGGGCCTCGATCCGCCGCAGACGGGCGGACTTGGCGGGCTTCGCCAACGGGCCGGGGGACTGTTCGTCGCCAACCAACTGCAGAACGGCCAAGGGCGTCGCGTCACCAAGGCGCCGGCGGGCGAGGCGAATGACCCGGGTGTACCCACCGGGACGGTCCTCGAATCGCGGAGCAACGCGCTGGATCAGCCGGTGGGTGACTGATTCAGCGGTGAACACCAGACGACCCTTGGGGTCGCCGGTCCGGTGACGACGGCCGCTGGCCATCCGCATCGTCCGATTCCGGTCGGCATCCGACATCGCGTTATAAGCGTCCCAGTGTTCATCGGGGATCAGGCTTCGGTCACCGAGCAATTTGTGAAGGGAGCGGCGGACGGCCAAGGCCTTTGCGTGTTCGCGGGCCGCAGTGTGCCGTCGAATCTTGACCGCCAGGGTGATCAACCGTTCGCAAAAAGGGCGAATGTCCTTGGCCTTGGGCAGCGTGGTGGTGATCTCGCCGTGCTCGAAAAGGTTCTGGGCGAGGTTGCGGCGCAGGGCCCGACGATGGTCCTTCGTGCGATTGAATCTTCGATGGTGTCGCAGGTGTCTCATAATCGAACCTTAATTCACTCGCCCACATCATACCGGCGCACGCGTCGCCCGTCGAGCGGATGGAGCGTGCCTACCGTCAATCGCCCATGGTGAACACTTCCATGGGACCGGCGCTGGACCCCTTGAACGAGTCCGCGCCGCCGGGTCCCGAGGCATCATCCTCCTCGTCCGGGGTGTCGTCGGAAGTGGCCGATTCACTATCCGTATCCCTCATTCCCAATGAAAGCCCGATTTCCACGAGCTTCCGTTGCACCTCGTGCAACGACGTTTTTCCGAAGCTGCGAACCCGGAGCAGGTCAGCCTCGGTTTTTCGCACCAACTCGCGAAGGGTCGTCACTCGAGCCGCTTCCAAGCAATTGCTCGCCCGGACCGACAAATTCAGGATCGACACCGGCTTGTCCAAGAGTTCGTCGCGGGCGGCGTCCTCGATCGTCCGCGGCTCGGGAATCGCCCGGACCGCCGACACCGTTTCGCTGCCCATCTCGTGGTACATAACGATGGGGTTGAGGTGCTTGCGGAGAATCAGGCCGGCCTCAACCAACGCGTCTTCGGGCGGGACCGTGCCCTTGGTCCAGATCTCCAGGATGAGCCGGTCGTAGTTGGTCAATTGACCGACGCGCATCGCCTCGGTCCGATAGCGCACTCGAACGACCGGCGAGAAGATCGAGTCGATCGGAATGACATTCAGTTCCTGTTCGGGAGCGCGGTTGTCCCCGGCGGTGGCGTAACCACGGCCGGTCCGGACGTTCATTTCCGCCTTGAAACTCACCGGAGCCGTCAGGGTGGCAATGTGATGATCGGTGTTGGCGATGGTCACGGAGGCGTCACCCACGAAGTCGCCGGCGGTGATGACGCCGGGCGTGGACCGCTCGACGGTCATGGTCCGCGTTTCGACGCCGTCAAGCTTCAGCACGACGCCCTTGAAGTTGAGCAGGATGTCCGTAACGTCCTCGAGCACGCCCTCGATGGTGGTGAACTCGTGAGAGACGCCTTGAATCTTGACCGTGGAGATGGCCGCCCCCTCCAAGCTCGACAAAAGCACCCGGCGCAGCGAGTTGCCCATGGTGGTACCGAACCCCTGCTCGAAGGGCTCGATGACGAAACGTCCGTACGAATCCGTGCTGACGGAATCATCGCGAACGACGCGGCTCGGCAACTCCAATCCTCGCCATCTGATGCGCATCGACATGACCTCCAAGTTTCGTATGAGGGCCGACATCCGCTCGCGCGGCGGCCCGTTGCGACAGACTCCGCGAAACGGACCCTATCGGCTGCACATTTCGATGATCAGTTGCTCTTCCACGGGAATCTGAACGTCCTCCCGCGTCGGCATGGCGGCCACCACACCCTCCAAGCGCTGGGCGTCCAACTGCAACCACGGCTGCACAGTGACCCCGCCGTCGCCAATCGCGAAGCGGATGAACTTCTGGCTGCGGTCCGACGGCTTGACCGTGACGCGGTCGCCTTGATTCACGAGATATCCGGCCCGGTTCAAACGGCGGCCGTTGACGTAAATGTGTCCGTGCGAAATCGCCTGCCGCGCCGCCCGATGAGAAGGGGCGAACCCGAGCTTCCAGACGACGTTGTCCAATCGTCGCTCCAGAAAGCTGAGCAATGCCTCGCCGGTGTTGCCGGTGCCGCGCTCGGCCATGGCGAAGTACAACATAAATTGCCGTTCGAACACGCCGTAATACCGCTTGACCTTCTGCTTTTCACGGAGACGGATGCCGTAATCGCCCGACTTCCGCCGCCGCCAGGCGTGCATGCCGGGCGGATTGGCTTTCCACTGGCGCTCCATGGCGCACTTGGCCGTTTCACAGCGCGCGCCCTTCAGCATGAGCTTCAGGCCTTCGCGGCGGCAGAGTCGACAAACTGGTCCGAGATAACGTCCCATAGGTCTATCCGGTCAACTTCCGTTCGATCAATTAAACACGTCGACGCTTCTTCGGTCGGCACCCGTTGTGCGGCAATGGGGTCACATCTTCGATGGAATGGATCCGAAGGCCGGAGCCCTGCAAGGCGGTAATGGCCGCGTCGCGCCCACTGCCCGGACCTTTCACTCGCACTTCGACCTCTTGTAGTCCGAACCGCCGGGCCGTGTGCGACACCTGTTCGACCGCACGTTGGGCGGCAAAGGGCGTGCTCTTCCGCGTCCCCTTGAAGCCGACGGTGCCCGCCGAGGCCTTGGCCAGCACGTCGCCGTTGACATCCGTGATGGTGACGATCGTGTTGTTGAAACTCGCCTTGATGTGGGCGATGCCCCGCGCCACATTACGACGGACCTTTTTTTTACCTGCACGCTTGGCCACTGATACACTCCGCTAACTAGCGCAACTCTTTCACGCTCTTTTTGCCTGCCACGGTCTTTCGCGGCCCCTTGCGGGTCCGAGCATTGGTGCGGGTCCGTTGACCCCGGCACGGTAGGCCGGCGCGATGACGGGAACCGCGGTAACACCGGATGTCTTTCAGCCGGGCGATGTTCCCCTGCACGATTCGACGCAATTCACCCTCGACCTGATAGTTTCGGTCGATGATGCCGACGATCTTGGCGATCTGCTCCTCCGTCAGGTCCTTGGACTTAACGGCGGGGTCGATCTGCGCTTCCTTGACGATATCCTGGGAACGCTTATGGCCGATCCCGTAGATGTATTGCAATGAGTACTCCACTCGTTTGTCGAGGGGAATGTCAACACCGGCGATACGCGGCATCCGATCCTCTCCTTAGCCTTGGCGCTGCTTATGACGCTGGTTCGTACAAATCACCCGGACCACGCCCTTGCGCTTTATGATCTTGCAGTTTTCGCAAATCCGCCGAACACTGGCTCGTACCTTCATGATCGATCACCTCTCTTACACGCCGCGCAAAATGCACCGGCCTAGCGGCCATCGGTCAGGACATCCGCCCCACCAGGGGTCACCGCCACCGTATGCTCAAAGTGGGCGGCGTAGCGGCGGTCCTTGGTCACCACCACCCACCCTTCCGGCCCGCCATATTCCACCTGTCGTCCACCCATGTTCACCATGGGCTCGATGGCCAGGACGATGCCCGGAACCAATTCAAAATCCAGATTCTTCTGCCGGTGATCCCAGAAATTTGGGACTTTCGGCTCCTCGTGCATTTCGCGGCCGATGCCGTGGCCGACAAAGTCGCGGACCACGGAAAACCGCTCCGCCTCGACGACGGATTGGATCTCCCTGGCCACTTCGTTCCACATTCGCCCGGGCCGGACCGCGGCAATCGCCCGATCGAGCGCTCTTCGCGTCACATCCAGCAGCCGCTCGACATCGGTCGAAACCTCGCCGATCGGCAGCGTCAAGGCCGAGTCGCCGCAGTAGCCGGCGAGACGAACACCGCAATCCACGCTGACGATGTCGCCGCTTTTCAGCGTTCGATCGCCCGGAATCCCATGCACCAGCTCCTCGTTCACGCTGGTGCACAGGGCGGCCGGGAACGGGAACTTCGCCTGCGGGTTCTCGACGCCCTGAAATAGCGGCGTTCCGCCCACTTCGGCGATCATCTTTTCAGCCGCGGCGTTCAATTCGCCGGTGGTCACACCGGGGGCCGCCAGTTCTCGAATGCGCGAGAGCACCCGATGCACAACGCGGCCCGCATTTCGCATCAGCTCGATTTCGCGCGAGCTTTTCAGGATGATGCCGCGGCGCTGCGTCACACGAGTCGTTCGGTCGCTCCTGGTCGCGACGGAACCCGTCGCACATTCCCGTCCAAGACCCATGGCACCCGAAATCCACTATCCCGCGCGGCGATCCGCTTCGATCGCATATCGCACGCCTTAGGTTCGCGATCCCTTGATCGGGCCCTCGGCGCCAAGAAACCCCTTGTAATTTCTCATAATGAGGTTCGCCTCAATCCGCTGCACGAGATCAAGCGTAACGCTGACCACGATCAGCAAACCAGTGCCGCCCAGAAACGCCGAAACTTCAAACGGAATCTCCAGGGCGCTCGCCACCAAGGTCGGGATGATGGCGATCAGGGCCAGGAAGCCCGCGCCGACGTATGTAATCCGGCCCATGACTTTCTCAAGATAGTCCGCCGTGCGCTTGCCGGGCCGCAACCCGGGGATGAAGCTCCCGTAATCCCGAAGGTTGTTGGCCATTTCCTTCGGGCGGAACTGCACGCTGGTCCAGAAGTAAGCAAAGAAGTAGATCGCGATCACGTAGGTCAGGATGTACATGTACTCGCCGGAGCGGAACGATTCGTTAAAGAAACCAAAGAAAGCGTTGGGCCACGCGTTGTATAACAGACCGAAGAAAATCCCCGGGAAAATCAACATCGAGCTGGCAAAAATGATCGGCATGACCCCGCCGTGGTTGACCCGCAGGGGGAGATAGTGCCTCTGACCTCCGTAGACGCGGCGGCCGCGCGTTTGCTTGGCCTGCTGGATCGGGATCCGACGCTGACCCTGGGTGATCAGGATCGCCCCGGCTACCACGCTGATAAACATCACGACGAGCAGGGCAATCTTGGGCATATCCAGGTTACCGGTGCCCGCGCCGCCGCCCCAACTGAAGTTTTCCCAGATCTGCAACGCGGCGTTGGGAATCCGGGCCACGATACCGGCGGTGATAATCAGCGAGATGCCGTTTCCGATGCCGTATTCGTCAATCTGCTCACCGAGCCACATCAAGAAGAGGGTTCCCGTCGTGAGGATCGCGAGCGAAAGAACCATGTACGAAAAGGACATACCGAAGAAGTTGCCGGTGAACTTGGGGAAAAGGAAGTCGGATTGGGCGAGATAGCGCATCCACACAACAGCATTGATGAGGCACAACCCCACCGTCGCATAGCGGGTGTATTCCTGGATTTTCCGTCGGCCGCTCTCCCCTTCCTGTTGAAGCTTCTCCAGCGATGGCACGACCGTGACCAGAAGCTGGAAGATGATGGAGGCGGAGATATACGGCATGATCCCGAGGCCGAAGATCGTGCTCTGGCTTAAGTTGCCGCCGGTGAAAATCTGGAAATAGTTCACCAGGTCGGAAAGCCCGCCACCCTCGCTAGGGATGACCGCCCGCATTTTCTCCTGGTCCACGCCGGGAACGGCCACGTAGAAGCCTATGCGGTAGATCGCCAGCATGCCGAGCGTGAACAAAATCTTGTTCCGCAACTCGGGAATCTTAAAAATATTGAGGAGCGTCGCGATCATGATCTCATTCCGGAATGGGTCGCGCTTAGGCGCTGACCCGCGCCTCCCCGCCGGCGGCCTTGATTTTCTCCATGGCCGTCTCACTAAATCGGGCCGCGTCGACCGTCAGCTTCTTCGTGAGCGAGCCATTGCCCAAAATCTTCACTGGAAGACGGGCGTCGCGGACTAGCCCCACTTCTCGAAGCGCCTGGGGCGTGACGTGGGCGTTCACGTCGAACCGCTCTTCAAGGGCCCCGACGTTCACAACGCTGTAGCGGGTCGTGAAGTTGAAGTTACTGAACCCTCGTTTGGGCAACCGGCGAAAGGTTGGCATTTGCCCACCTTCCTGCAAGCCGCGCATCTTCCAACCGGACCGCGAGCCGGCGCCTTTGCTACCACGGCCGGCGGTCTTTCCCAAGCCGCTCGCCCGGCCACGCCCACGCCGCTTGCGGGGCTTGTGGGCACCGGCCATTTTGGTGATGTCTGAAATCTGCATGGTCCGCGCCTCGCTAATCAAACCGCCAATTTCACGCCGCGCAGCCGCTCGATGTCGTCGCGGTTGACGAGCCGCTGCAGGCCGTCGAAGGCCGCCATGACGAGGTTCTTGGGGCTGCTCGATCCGTAACTCTTGGTCAGCACGTCGTGGACCCCCGCGAGTTCCAACACCGCCCGCACGCTGGCCCCGGCAATCACGCCCGTTCCCGGACTGGCCGGTACCAACATCACTTTGCTGGCGCCGAAGCGCCCCAAAATACGGTGCGGAATGGTGTTGCCCGCCAACTTGATCGGGATCATGTTCCGCGCCGCAATTTTCTTGCCCTTTTCGACGGCCGAGGGAACCTCGATCGACTTTCCATACCCGACACCCACGCGACCACGGCGATCACCGACGACGACCATCGCCGAGAAGCTGAACCGGCGGCCGCCCTTGACGACGGTGGCACAGCGGTAGATACGCACCACGATCTCCTCGAGGCCGCCTTCACCCGCCGAACCTCTCGGTTCGTAGGTCGCCAACGCCTGGTCACGACTCGGTGTATCCGTCATTCGCGTTAAGACTCCCGCGCAGTCGCCTAAAATTTCAACCCCGCCTCACGGGCGGCATCCGCCAGGGCCTTGACCCGGCCGTGGTATCGGTATCCGTTTCGATCGAAGCAGACCAGTTGAATGTCCTTGGACTTGGCCCGTTCCGCGAGGGCTGCGCCGACACTCTTGGCGGCGGCGATATTGCCGCCCTTATCCACGCTTTCACGGACGCCCTTGGAGCGCGTGCTGGCCTCACAAAGCGTTACACCGGCGTGATCGTCAATCAACTGGGCGTAAATATGCTTCATGCTTCGGTGAACCGACAACCGGGGACGTTCCGCGGTCCCGCGAATCGTCTTCTTTAAGCCGAGTTTGCGCCGTTCGCGGCGCTCCGTTTTGATCGTGTTGGCACTCATGGCTTCTAGCACAAATCCCGACCGGGCGTGGCCGTGACACCATCCTACGCGGCGCCGCCCGACAAGGCCTTACCCTGTTTCTTCTTGATGACCTCTCCCTCGTATCGAATGCCCTTTCCGTTGTACGGCTCGGTTTTGCGCAACGCCCGCACCTCGGCGGCAAACTGACCCACCTGTTGTTTGTCGAAGCCGCGGACCACGAACTGGGCCGGCTCGTTGTCGCCGCGGGCCGCCTCGCGCTCCACGACGACCTCCAGGCCGTTGGGAACGGGAAGCTCAAACTGAGACCCGATACCGTGGCGCCGACCGGAAAAGCCAATGTTCAAGTGCAGCGTCTTGCCCTGCAACTTGCAGTTGTATCCGGTGCCGTGAATCTGAAGGCGGCGCTCAAACCCTTGCGAAACGCCCTTGAGCATGTTGGCGATCAAAGCCCGCGACAGTCCGTGGTTCGCCATGGCCTGCTTGTCGTCGCCGTTGCGGGTAACCCGAACCAGCTTCGCCGCGTCGTCCACTGCGACCACCGCGTTGGTGGGAAACCGCCAGGCCGATTTGCCCTTGGGCCCTTGCGCGGTGACTTCCTGGCCGGTCACCTTCACGGTGACACCGCCGGGAATCGGGATCGGCTTTTTTCCAACTCTGGACATCTCAATGCGTCCTCTTACACAACTCGCCGGCCGGCGGTGGCATCAGGCGACGGTGCAGATCAGCTCGCCGCCGACGTTCTTCTCTTTGCACTGGCGATCGCTCAGCACGCCCATCGGCGTCGAGACGATCGAAATACCCAGGCCATCCATCACTTCGGGCATCTCATTGGCGCCGCGATACACGCGACAGCCGGGCTTCGACTCCCGCCGAATCTGCCGAACGATTTCCTCGCCGCGCGGTCCGTACTTAAGATCAACTCGAAGGATGCTCTGTTTCGTGTCCTCAACCACGTCGTATCCGGTGATATAACCTTCTTCCTTCAGGACCCGGGCGATCCCGATCTTCATCTTGGAACACGGGATCGACACCGTCTTGCGGCGCATCCGCAGGGCGTTACGCACGCGGGTTAACATGTCGGCGATTGGATCGGACCACATAGTGAAGCGTTCCCTACCAACTGGCCTTTCGTACACCAGGAATCATGCCGTCGTGAGCGAGACGACGGAAACAAATCCGACAGAGACGGAACTTCTGATAGACCGCGCGGGAGCGGCCGCATATCTGACAGCGGCGCACCAAGCGCGTCGAAAACTTTGGTACCTGATTGCACTTATGAACCCACGCTTTCGTCGCCATGATTCTTGAACCTAGGTTGTCTCGGTGGGCCGAAGCGGCAGACCCAGGTGGGTCAACAACGCCCGGGCGTCCGAATCGGTCTTGGCCGTGGTCACGAACGTAATGTTCATGCCCTGACTGTAGGTAATGTTGACCAGGTCGATTTCGCCGAAAATCGTCTGGTCCGGAATCCCCATCGAATAGTTGCCGCGTCCGTCGAAACTCTTCGGATTGAGGCCGCGAAAGTCCCGAAGTCGCGGGATCGCGGAGTTGAACAGCCGATCGACGAACTCGTACATCCGCTTGCCGCGAAGCGTCACACGGCAGCCGACCTCGTAGCCTTCGCGAGTCTTGAAGTTCGACACGGCTCGTTTCGCCCGCCGCACCTGGGGGCGCTGGCCGGTAATCTTGCCGAGGTCCAAAGAGACCGCCGGCAGACGGTTCTTGTCCGCCGTCGGCGTGCCCGTGCCCATCGATAGGACGACCTTGGTCAACCGCGGCACGGCCATGACGTTGTCGATGCCTAGCTCCTCCTTAAGGGCCGGCACGACGTCCTTGCGATATTGTTCCAGAAGCCGAGCCATACCGTCTTACTCCGCCGCGGCCTGCCCGCCCGAAGAGCCGCGCGTCCGGCGGTCCTTCGGGGTCAGGAGGTTCAACAACACGCCGCCTTTGAACATTCGCCGCTTATCCACGACGCGGCCACGCTCATCGAGTTTCGTTTCAAAGTGGACCCGTCCGCCCCGGCCAGCGCCTGAGTGGTACGGCAGGACGTTGGAAATATGGATCGGGGCCTCTTTCTGAATGCGGCCGCCTTGCGGGTTCCGTCGGGTTGGCCGCACGTGGCGATAGACAACGTTGACGCCCTCCACCACGACTTCGTCGCGCTTGACATCGACGCGTAGGACCTTGCCCTTGGCGCCTCGATGGTCGCCGGCAATCACTTCGACCGTGTCATTTTTTCGTACGTGAACCGCCATATCGCTCGTCCGCTGATTCCGCCCAAAAAGACGGCTAAACCACTTCCTCCGCCAGCGACACGATCTTCATAAAGTTGCGCTCGCGCAGTTCCCTGGCCACGGCGCCGAAGATTCGAGTTCCACGGGGCTCATTCTTGTCATCCAGCAAAACGACGGCGTTGCGATCAAACCGAACATAACTGCCGTCGGGGCGGCGAGTCGGGTTTTTCATGCGAACAACGACCGCCTTGGCCTTGCGGCGCTTGGAGCGGTCCTTCCGATCGGCCCCGCCTGAAAAATCGCTGTTGGGCAGAGCCTTCTTCACGGTAACCAAAAGCAAATCGCCCAGGCCCGCTCGCCGCAACCGGCGCTTACCCACGCCGGAAGCGCCGCCCTTGTAGATGTCGATCACCTGGGCCTGCTTGGCGCCGGTGTTGTCGGCGACATCAACCATCGTGTTCATCTGAATCATGGCCGCGCGTCCCGCATATCACTTCTAGGTCAGATTTCCGGGCTTCACCACCCGGACCAGCCGCCAGAACTTTGTCTTAGACAACCGACGGGCGAAGCTCAGTTCGACCACGTCGCCGGTTTTTGCCTCATTCTTCTCGTCGTGGGCCCGGACTTTCGTCGAACGGCGATAGTACTTCCCATACTTGGGATGCTTGACCATATAGTCGCACAGGACGGTGATCGTCTTGTCGCCCTTGTCGGAGATGACCCGTCCAAGGCGCATTGAGCGATGGATCCGTGTCTTATTCGCCACTTGGTCCAAGGTTGTTGCCGTCATGAATCGACCATATCCCGTTCACTTCCACAACGTTCGCCAATCACACCCCAGCGCGGCGGTGGCTGGCCAACGCCTCCAGGTGATATTGCTTTTCCTCAATTCCCTGCTCGCCTCGTTCGTTCATGATCGTAAGAATGCGGGCGATGTCCTTACGAACGCCCTTAAGCTGGTGCGGATTCTCCAGTTTCTCCGTCACCGCCTGGGCCCTGAGGTCGAACAAGTGCCGCCGAAGCCGATCCAACTCGGCGTGCAGCTCCGGCGTCTTCATTTCCCTGATCTCGCCCGCCTTCATAGCCACGAACTCCCGAAATCCGCTACAGACCGTGGCGCCGCCGCACGAACCGGCATCGGTACGGCATTTTCGCCGCCACGCGACTCAGGGCGGTACGGGCCACCTCTTCTTCCACGCCGCCGACTTCGAACAACATCGTCCCGGGACGGACGCAGGCGACCCAGAACTCAGGCTCGCCCTTGCCCTTGCCCATTCGCGTCTCCAGCGGCTTGCCGGACACGGGCTTGTGCGGGAACACGCGAACATAAACGCGGCCCTCGCGCTGGAGAAAATGCGTCGCGGCCACGCGACCCGCCTCAATCTGGCGAGCGGTGACCCAACCGGCCACCAGCGTCTGCAAACCGTACTCACCAAAGGCCACGGTGTTGCCCTTGCGGGCCAAGCCGCGGATCTTTCCGCGCTGGCTTTTCCGCCACTTGACTCTCTTGGGCATCATGGCCATTGCCGAAACTCTCCTTCAACTAGCCGCGTTTCCCGCGGCGACCCTCGCGACCGCGCTGCTGCGGTACGGCCTCCAAGGTCGCTTCTTCGCCGTAGCGTCCGTGATAGAGCCAGACCTTGACGCCGATTGCCCCGTATTTCGTTCGGCAGGTCGCCACGCCGTAATCGACGTGGGCCTGCAAGGTGTGCAAGGGGATCGAACCTCGCAGCTGGGTTTCACGACGGGCCATTTCGGCGCCGCCCAGCCGACCCGAGCACATAATCTTGCAGCCCATGGCCCCGGCCGCCATGGAGGAGTCGATGCGGGTCTTCATGACCCGGCGGAAACCGGCGCGCTTTTTCAACTGTTCCGAAACGGCCTCGGCCACCAAAGTGGCGTCGCCGTCTGGGACCTTGATCTCCACGATGTTGATGTTGACCTTGCGATCGATCAGGTCTTCGAGTTCTTCCTTCAACTTGTCCACTTCAGCACCCTTGGGCCCGATGACCAGGCCGGGCCGGGCGGTGTGGACGATGACCTTGACCTCGTCCCGTGTGCGCTCAATTTCAACGCGTGAGACGGCGGCATACGGTGGCTGGCGATTGAGGCGCTGGTCGAGGAATTTGCGGATCTTCTGATCTTCAATGAGGAACTCCGCAAAGGCGGCTTTGGGCGCGAACCACCGCGACCGCCAGTCCTCGGTGATTCCGATGCGAAAGCCGATTGGATTTACCTTCTGACCCACACACTACTCCCAAACCGAACCGTTAACCGCAAAAAGTTTCCAAAACCTTCATACCTCAGCCAATCGGACCAAGATGTGGCTGGTGCGCTTGGCAATCGGATGCGCCCGGCCACGATCCTTGGGACGCCAGCGGCGATAGTATGGCCCGTCGTCGGCATACGCCTCCCGGACATACAGCCGGCCCATATCGGCCTCCTGCTCATCCGCGTTGGCCATCGCCGCCTTGAGCACATCGCGCACGAACTTGCCGCCGCGGCGGCTATGGAACTGAAGCTGCTCCATCGCCTCGTTGCAACTGCGGCCACGGATCAAGCCGATCGTCAGCCGCACCTTGCGGGCCGAAATCCGAGCAAAGCGATGTTGCGCCGACCAAGACTTAGGTGCATCCATGGGTTGAATCCCCACTACTTTTTCTTCCCGCCGTGGCCACGGAAGGTGCGCGTCGGGCTGAACTCGCCGAGCTTATGGCCCACCATTTCCTCGGTGACGTACACCTGATGAAACATTTTCCCGTTGTGGACTTCGAACCGATGCCCGATGAACTCAGGAACAATGGTGCAATCGCGCGACCAGGTACGGACGACCGCGCCGGCACCGCCGCTCTTCAAGTTCATGACTTTTCCGAACAGGCGCTCGTCGACGTATGGGCCTTTCTTCGAAGATCGCGACATTCGTAACAACTCTCTCGGTCAACTAGGTTCGAGCCGACATTATGCGGCATCGAACATCGCTCGTATCACTCTTTACTTCCGCTTGGGCAGCGGCAATTGTCCATACCGGCGACTCTTTCGCCGCCGGAGAATCCGTGGATTCGAGGTTTTGCGCGGGCAGCGAGTCCGCCCGCCCTTCGCCAACTTGCCCCACTTGCTACAAGGATGACGACCACCACCGCTGCGACCCTCGCCGCCGCCTAGAGGGTGCGAAACCGGGTTTTGGGCGGTGCCGCGGACGCTCGGGCGGATGCCTCGATGGCGCGTGCGGCCGGCCTTGCCCCAACGAAGATTCTGCCACTCGGCGTTGCCCAACTGGCCGATGGTCGCGCGGCATTCGGAGCGGACCTCGCGCATTTCGCCGGAGGGCAACGTAACGATCGCCCACTGGTCAGTGCGGGAGAGGAGCTTCGCCGCCACACCCGCACTGCGGCACAGTTTGCCGCCTTGTCCGACGTTCAACTCGATGTTGTGAACGTCGAGCCCCGGGGGAATATTCTTCAGCGGCATGGTATTCCCGACACTGGGCTCGACGCGGTCGCCGCTTTCGACGACGGCACCCGCCGTCAACCCGCCGGGGGCCAGGATGTATCGCTTTTCGCCGTCGGCGTATTCGACCAAGGCGATGTAGCAGGAACGGTTGGGATCGTATTCGACCGCCACAACCTTCCCCGTAACGCCGTCCTTGTTGCGCTTAAAGTCAATGCGACGATAGATCCGCCGGGCGCCGCCGCCCTTGTGCCGCGACGTAATCCAACCGTGGTGGTTTCGGCCACCGGTCTTGCGAATCCGCTCGCACAGGGACTTCTCCGGGCGCTTGTGCTTGTCGGTCAACTCCGAGAAGTCGTTGACGGTTGAAGCGCGCCGACCGGGAGACGTCGGTCTGTAGGTTTTGATCGCCATCGCTCAATGACCGACTGAAAATCGGCCCCACATTCATCCGCAAAACTAGAACAAATCGATGTGGTGGTCCGCCTGAAGCACCACCACCGCCTTTTTCCAATCCGACGTTGTGCCGATCTTAAAACGAACGCGGCGCGGCTTGCCCTTCCGATTGGCCGTCCGCACCGACATCACCTTTACGTTGTAAATCCGTTCAATCGCCAGTCTGATTTGTGGCTTCGAGGCTTCGGGATGGACCTCGAAGGTGTACGAGCCGCCCCGGGCCTTGTTGGCGCGCGTGGCCGGGTGGGACAAGGTAGACTGGTGAGTCCCCTTTTCCGTGACCATCGGCCGCTTAATAATGTGGTAGATATCCATCAAACCACCCGTTCGATTAAGGCAATTCAGGCGACTCGCCCTCTTCGGGCGTCGGCGAATTTCTCGAAAGCCGGTTTCGTAAACAAGAGCTTTTTGCGCCGCAGCACCTCGTAGCAATTCAACTCGTCGACGGTTCGAATCTCCGTCGCGGGCACGTTCCGCCCGGACAAGTAGGTGTTGCGATCGGGTTCGTGCATCGCAAAAACGCACCCCTTTTCAATGCCCAAGGCCGAAAGCATCGACGCGAAGGACTGGGTCTTGGGCTTGGGAAAACGAACTCCATCCACTACCACCACGTCGTTGGATGTCAGCTTGGCTAGGATCGCACTGTCCAATGCCAAGCGACGCATTTTCTTGGTGAGCACCACGCTGCGGCCGGGAATACGCTTGGCAAAGGCCCGACCGCCACCGCGGCGGCTCGGCGTTCGAACCTGCCCCATACGCGCGTTACCTGTACCCTTTTGACGATACAGCTTGCGAGTCGAACCTTCGGTGTCGGCTTTGCTCTTGGTGCGAGCGCTCCATTGCCGCTGGTGGTTCAAGTAGGCAACGATCGCCTGTTTGATCAGGATCGGACGGACCCTGCCGCCCAATAAGGCCGGGTCAACCTCGAGCTGGCCCGCCTTCTTACCCTTCATGTCAAACACCGGAACCGACAGCATGAATGCTAACCTCGCTTCTTGGACTTTTGCACAATCACTGTGCCGCCATTGGCACCGGGTACGCTGCCGCGGATCAGCAACAGATCATTTTCGGGATCGACCTTGAGAAGGCGCAACGAACTCGACGTTTGGCGGGCGTTTCCCATGTGGCCGGCCATTTTCTTTCCCTTCTTGACGCTTTGGCCGGTACCACGAGGAGCATTGGCCCCGATACCGCCGGCGGAGCGGTGCTTCCGCTCGGTGCCGTGGGAGGCGCACATTCCACCAAAGCCGTGGCGCTTCATGACGCCTTGGAAGCCCTTACCTTTGGTGATTCCGAGCACATCGACGTAGGAAACGCCTTCTGAAAACAAGCTAACCGTGAGGACATCGCCCTCGGTTACATCCGCCGGTTCGGTCAAGCGAACCTCGCGGGTCGAGCGCTTGGGGCCGGCTCCGGCCTTGGCACAATGCCCGATGATCGCCTTGGTTGCCCGAAACGGACGAACATCGCCGAAGCCGAATTGGACGGAGTCGTACCCATCGGTGTCCTTGCGCTTCACTTGCAGAACCACGCAAGGTCCGGCCTTGACGACGGTCACAGGCTGAACGTGACCCTTCTCATCAAGGAAGGAGGTCATTCCGATTTTGGTACCGAGCAATGCCGGTCTCATACGAGAACCTCACCGTGCGGGCGCTCCACATTCGCGCCCGTTACTAAACCGTCCTGCGTGCGATGATGCTCACACGCTCCAAGGATGTCATCTAGAGAAAAACGAAACCCACGCGCCGACGATGCGCGCCCGATCGTTCACCGCCTCGCTAGGTCTTGATCTTGATAAACACGCCGGCAGGCACCTGGATGCGGTTGATCGCCTCCACGGTCCGCGCCGTCGGCTCGCTGATATCGATAATCCGCTTGTGCGTACGCATTTCAAATTGCTCACGCGATTTCTTGTCGATATGCGGGCCGCGAAGAACGGTGTAGCGCTCAACGCGAGTGGGCAGGGGAATCGGACCGAGGACTTTGGCGCTCGTTCGTTTGGCTTGTTCGACGATTTCGCGCGCAGACGCATCCAACGAGCGAGGGTCGTACGCCTCCATGCGGATTCGGATTCGGTTTTGAGCGCTCACTTCTGCCCCAATCACACCTTTGGCCGCCACGAGCGGCCGGTAATTCCCGAAAAATCGACAGACCCGCTAGGATACGGCCGCCCGACCGGCTGTCAACCCTAATGTGGCCGGCTTTGAGGGGGATTTTTTAGCCGCTGTTCCGGCAAGGTCGAAGCCCTTCCTAGCCTACCAAAGCCTTCATTTCCTCGCGGGACACGGCGGCGTAATGAGACGGAGACATGGTTGAGGTCGCCCGGCCCTGGGAAAGGCTCCGGAGCCTCGTTACGTAGCCAAACATCTGGGAAAGGGACACATCGCAAAGAATGACGCGATCGGCGCCGCGCAGGACTGTGTCCCTAACCACCGCCCTCCGGGCATTGAGGTCACCCATGATGGCCCCGAAATACTCATCCGAAGTGATAACCTCGACGGCCATGATCGGTTCAAGGAGGACTGGTGCGGCCGCCTTCATGGCCTCGTAAAAGGCCATTCGTCCCGCGTTTTCAAATGCCATTGGCGAACTTTCAGTTTCACTTTGTTCACCTGTGACGATGGTGGCCTTCCAATCGATGACGGCGTAGCCGCCGAGCACACCGCTTGCGGCGGATTCTCGAACCCCGGTTTCGACAGCTTGGACGTAGCCCGGTTCGAGCGTTCCAGCGGCTAGGGCGTTGACGACTTCGAAGTTGGTGCGGCCTTGGATGTGCGGCCGCGGTTCCAATCGAACCCGCACGACGGCGAAGTGGCCACGACCGCCGAGCTGACGGGCGAAGCGACCCTCGCCCTCTCCGGATTCGGTTACCGTTTCCCGGTAGGAAACGCGGGGCCGACCGACGATGACTTCGACGTTGTGGTCGGTTCGCAGGCGTTGCACGGCGATTTCGAGGTGGAGTTCTCCCATTCCGGACAAAAGGGTCTGGCCCGTTTCCGGTTCGGTCGCGACAGCTAGAGTGGGATCCTGCCGCATGAGAGCCGTCAAGGCTTCAAGCAATTTGTCGCGGTCCCTGGAGGATCGAGGTTCGACCGAAACGCTGATGACTGTTTCAGGGAACTGAATGGACTCCAGGATGACCGGGTGGCGCGGGTCGCACAGGGTGTGGCCGGTGACCGTGTTCTTGGGGCCGACGATGGCCACGATATCGCCGGCTTCGGCCGCGTCGATCTGGTCTCGGCGTTTGGCGAACATGCGAAACAGGCGGGTGATGTTTTCTTTTTCACCGGTCGCGGTATTCAACAAGCGGGAGTTCGGTTTAAGGGTGCCCGAATAGATACGCGCGAAGCACAAATCAACGGGTTTTTCAGCGACGACCTTGAACACGAGAGCAGCGACCGGGTCATTGGGGCGACAGTGGATCGTGTGCCGGCGGTCCTCGCGGTCGGGATCTTGGGCGACGACGGGTGGGACGTCCAGCGGGCTGGGGAGAAAATCGCACACGGCGTCGAGAACGCGCTGAACACCGACGTAGCGCAGGGCGCTTCCACACAGAACCGGAAACAGCTCCCGTGCGACAGTCCCCTTTCGGATGGCGGCGCGGATTTCGTCGGGGCTGGGGGATTGGTCGTGCAGGTATTTGTCCATCAGGGTTTCGGAGTATTCGCAGACGGCCTCGAACATGTGGCGGCGGGCCGACTCGGCACTCGAGATCAAATCCGCCGGGATTTCGGTGACCGTGTAGGTCGAACCGAGTTCGTCGGGACTGAAATAGACGGCCTTCATCTCGATCAGATCAATGAGGCCCTTGAACTCACTGGCCGCGCCGATGGGAATCTGCAGGAGGACGGTCCGGACGTGGAGCCGCTCATGGAGCGAGGCGACGCTGCGCTCAAAGTCGGCGCCGATCTTGTCCATCTTGTTGATGAAGCAGATGCGCGGGACGTGGTACTTGTCGGCCTGGCGCCAGACGGTTTCGGATTGGGCTTCGACGCCTTCTTTCGCGTCGAAAACCGCGATCATGCCGTCTAGGACACGAAGGGAACGCTCCACCTCCGCCGTAAAGTCGACGTGGCCGGGGGTGTCGATCAGATTGATGGTGTGCCCACGCCAGGGAAAGCTCACCGCGGCGGAATAGATGGTGATGCCTCGCTTCTGCTCTTCTTCGTCAAAGTCGGTGGTGGTCGTGCCATCGTCGACGTCGCCCATGCGGTGGGTACGGCGAGCGTAGAAGAGAATCCGCTCGGTCGTGGTGGTTTTGCCGGCGTCAATGTGAGCGGCTACACCGATGTTGCGAATAAGTGCGAGGTCCAGCGCCATGTTCAGCGATTATAGGGCGCAACAATGGTACGGGACACCGCAGTCGCACGGCGGCGCAGAAGGCCAATTCCCGATCACCAGGCGAAGTGCGAAAACGCCTTGTTCGCATCGGCCATGCGGTGCATGTTGTCGCGGGTGGTCACGGCCGTTCCTTCGCCCTTGAACGCGTCGACGATTTCCTGGGCGAGGGACTCGCTCATCGGCTTGCCCTTCTTGGCGCGGGCGGCGTCGCGAATCCAGCGGAAGGCGAGCGACTGCTGCCGTCGACGATTGACGGGCATGGGCACTTGGTAGTTGCTGCCGCCGACGCGCTTGGAGCGCACCTCGACGGAGGGCTTGCAGTTTTCGATGGCTCGTTCAAACACCTCATTCGGTGCGGCGTCCTTGACCCGCTTGGCCACGATATCCAGCGCGTCGTAGAAGATGTTGGTGGCGGTGCTCTTCTTGCCCTGGTACATGATGCTGTTGATGAACTTGGACACGAGCTTGCTGTTGAAGCGCATGTCGGGTTTCAACTGGGTCGCCGAATTGGTCCACTTCTTGAACGCCATTGCTAAGCCATCTCCCCATTCATGCCATCGATCTCGACACGACTCAATCCACGGGAACGAACCTGCCGTGCGATTCCCGCCGCGAGGGGCACTTCCAACGCCGCCTTGGCGAGAAACGGGGCCACCCCGGCTGAGAACGCCAACGTAAGATCACTATTGTAGACCAGCACCAGCCACGCCGACCCGACAATGAACACCAAGCCCATACCGGCCAAGCCAGCGAACAGCAATCGCACATACGACACACCGCTTCCACCGCTCATCCAACCCATAAGCCAAACGGCAGGTGCAAAACTCAACAGGTAACCGCCCGTTTCACCGAACAAACCGCCGGGACCAGCGAAGAACGGCAGACCGACGACACCAAGAGCGACATAGAACAGAGTCGCCGCCACAACGGGAACCAATGGACCGGAAAGCCCCAAAAGCAACAGAGCGAGCGATTGCAAGGTCAGGGGAACCACGGTTCCCGGCAGATAGATCCGCACGCTCGCACCAAGGGCGATCAGACCACACCCGCCGATGACCCAGAACAAGGCAGATCCCGCGTGCCATGCATTGGAGGCCGTGTAGCCGCGCACCGCTGAGCCAGGGGCATGGCGCGAAATGGGCGAAACAGCTTGTTCGATTCGGTTGGTCATTTAAGGAGTCTGACTCACTACTTGCGCCGCTTCACGCCGTACTTGCTCCGGCTGCGGTTCCGCGGCCGGCCGTCCTTGTCGTTCTCCACGCCCGCGCAGTCCAGGGCGCCGCGGATAATGTGATAACGAACGCCGGGCAGGTCGCGTACGCGACCGCCGCGCACCAGCACGATCGAGTGTTCCTGAAGATTGTGATCGACGCCGGGGATGTATGCGGTCACCTCCTTGCCGTTCGTAAGACGAACGCGGGCGACCTTCCGAAGCGCGGAATTGGGTTTCTTTGGGGTCTGCGTCTTGACAAGAAGACAGACCGCGCGGCGCTGCGGACACTGGTCCAGGTCGCGGACCTTGGATTTCTTGACCACTTCCCGGCGGGCCTGTCGAATCAATTGGTTAATCGTTGGCATAACTTTCCTCGGACATCCGGTCGTCACCCAGACGCCATAGTCACCCTCACTCTTTTTCAGTCGTCGGCGCGGCCGTGTTCGCGACACCCGCCTCGGGTTGCGGCTCCGCCGTTAAAACATCCGTCCGGAACAAGGCACTGAACGCCCTCGCGGAGGCCGATTCCGAGGTTCCCAAACCACGCAAGCCGAACGTGGAGCCCGGGGACTCCGCGAATACACTACCCGGCGATCCGGCGCCCGCACCGACAGCGACCTCGGCCGGGACGTCCGCAATGAGCGGGATCGGCTCTCCGAGGTGCTTGACACGCAAGTGCTGGTACTTCCGGAACCCGGAACCGGCCGGGATCAGGTGGCCTAGTATCACGTTTTCCTTCAAACCCCGCAACTCGTCGATCTGACCGGCCAGGGCCGCCTCTGTGAGAACCTTGGTCGTCTCTTGGAACGAGGCCGAGGAGATAAATGAGTCGCTCGACAGGCTTGCCTTCGTGATCCCCAAAAGGAGGGTCGTCGCCGTCGCCGGCTTGGGTTTCTTGCCCTTGGCGGGCTCGCCGCCGTTGGCCTCGGCCTCGGCGTTGGCGGCGTGCAATTCGCTGCGGAGCACCACGCTATCCACGGCGAGCTTGGTATCGCCGGCATTGGAGACCAGGAGGCTCTTGCCTAGCCTTTCGTTCTCGATCCGGAACCGGTGCCGATCGACGACTTCCCCGGGGAGGAACTTGGAATCACCGGGGTTCTCGACTTTCACCTTGCGGAGCATCTGGGCAATGATGATCTCCAGGTGCTTGTCGTTGATGGTGACGTTTTGGCTGCGATAGACCGCCTGCACCTCGGCCAGGAGGTAGTTCTGCAGAGCCTCGACGCCTTTGATCCTAAGAATGTCGTGGGGGATGAGCGGGCCCTCGATGAGCGGATCGCCCGCTTCCACACGGTCGCCGGCGTGCACAAGAAGGTGTTTGTCCTGCGGAACGTGATGTTCCTTGGACATACCGCTCTCGTTGGTGGCCACGATCGTCATCTTCCCGCGGCGCTTGTCGGGACGGATTTCGACACCGCCCGAAATCTCGGCCATGACCGCCGGCTCCTTGGGACGCCGAGCCTCAAAGATTTCCGTCACCCGCGGAAGCCCGCCGGTGATATCCTGGGTTCCGCCCATGGCCCGCGGCTGGCGGGCGAGCTCCATACCGGGGAGCACTTGCTGGCCAGGTTCAACTTCGATGCGGGCCTTGGCGGGCAGATAGTGATAATCAAGGACGTTCCCGTCCTTGTCCTCGATCACGATCTGAGGGTGCTTCTCACCTTTGTGCTCAATGACCACGAACTTGGCACGGCCACCTTCTTGCTCGAGCCGGACGGTTTCACCGTCGGTAACGTCCTGGAAGCGGACGAAGCCGCCGACTTCGGCCAGGATCGGAGTCAAGTGCGGGTCCCACTCGCAGAGGATATCCCCGCGAGACACTTTGGCGCCGTCTTCGACTTTAAGCACGGCACCATAGGGAACCTTGTCATGGGTCAACTCGCGGCCTTTTTCGTCCACGACGCGGATCTCGCCATTCCGCTTGAGTACGACACGTCGCATCGCCCCTTCGGCGCCTGGGACCTCGACCGGGTTGAGGTCGTGGTAATGGACGATGCCTTTCTGTGTGGCCTTGATCATGCTTTCAATCGCGGCTTTTTGGGCCACACCACCGGTGTGGAAAGTACGCATGGTGAGCTGCGTGCCGGGCTCACCGATCGACTGAGCGGCGATGATGCCCACGGCCATGCCCTCCTCGACAAACTTGCCGGTCGACATGTCCATGCCGTAGCAGAACATGCAGACGCCGCGCGTGACCTCACAAGTCATCGGGCTGCGGACGCGAAGCTGATCCAGGCCGAGCGACTCTATCTTCGCGGCGATTTCCTTGGTGATGAGTTCGTTCTCGCTGACGATGGGCTGGTCGGTCACGGGATTGCGGATGTCATCGCGGCAGACGCGCCCGATGATCGCGTCTCGCAGAGGGATATCCACCTCTTCGCCCTTATAGATCGCCGACTTCGTCACGCCGTTGATCGTGCCGCAGTCGCGGATGTTCACGATGACGTTTTGGGCCACGTCGGCCAGCTTGCGGGTCAAATAACCGGAGTCCGCCGTCTTGAGGGCCGTGTCCGCCAACCCCTTGCGGGCCCCGTGCGTGGAGCTGAAGTACTCGAGCACGGACAGACCTTCGCGGAAGTTGGCCTTGATCGGCGTTTCGATGATCTCACCGGAGGGCTTGGCCATCAGGGCCCGCATTCCAGCGAGTTGCCGAATCTGATCGACGCTGCCACGAGCGCCGGATTGAGTCATCAAATAGATCGGATTCAGATAGGGCTTGGCACCCGAGTCCCCGGGTGCGCGGTACTGGTCCTTCTCATCGCGGAAGTCGTCGCGTAGTTCAGCAAGCATGGCCGCGGTCACCTGCTCGCGGGCGTGAATCCACACGTCAATGATTTGATTGTAACGCTCCAGTCGGGTCAGGGTTCCTTCCTGGAACGACTTCTCGATGCGGTCGACGGCCTTCTGAGCGTCGTCGATGAGCTTTTGCTTGGCCTTGGGGATGCGCATGTCGGTGACACCAAAGGAAAGTCCGGCCAGCGTACTGTGCTTGAAACCGATGTCCTTGATGTCGTCGAGCAAGTCGATGGTGGCGGAGCGACCAAGCAGTTCGTGGCAGTCGGCTACGACCCGTACGAGACCTTTTTGCGACAGGCCACAGTTGTAGAACGGCATTTCGGGCGGAAGGATGTCGTTGAACAGAAGCCGCCCAACGGTCGTGAATACGCGCCGGTTGGTCGGCGTCGGCTTCTTGCCACCCTTGAGGTCGGGGACGACATGAGTACGGTCGATCCGAACCACGATCTTATCGTGAATGGCGATGCGCTTCTGTTCGTAGGCCATGATCGCCTCGAACACGTCGGAAAAACGAGGGGCGTCCCTTTCCTCGACCTTGGCGCTGGTGTGGTCAGTGGTCAGATAGAACGCGCCGAGCACGACGTCCTGGGTGGGTGACATGATCGGGCTGCCGTTGGCGGGGCTGAAGATGTTGTTGGTGGACATCATCAACACATGCGCCTCTACCTGGGCCTCGATCGAAAGCGGCAAGTGGACGGCCATCTGGTCCCCGTCGAAGTCTGCGTTGAACCCCTTACAGACAAGCGGATGGATCTTGATTGCGTTCCCTTCCACAAGGACCGGCTCAAAGGCTTGAATGCCCATCCGGTGCAAGGTTGGGGCGCGGTTCAGCAGGACCGGATGCTGGTAGATGACCTCTTCAAGAATATCCCAGATGGCCTGATCGCGACGTTCGAGCATTTTCTTGGCGGATTTGATGGTGTCCGCCAAGCCGCGATCCTTCAACTTGCGGATAATGAACGGTTGGTACAGCTCGAGGGCGATCTTCTTGGGCAGACCGCACTGGTGCAGTTTCAGCTCCGGACCGACCACGACCACCGAGCGGGCGGAGTAGTCGACGCGCTTGCCAAGCAGGTTCTCCCGGAACCGGCCCTGCTTACCCTTGATCATGTCGGTCATGGACTTTAGCGGGCGATTGCTTGATCCGAGAACCGGGCGGCGGCAACGGCCGTTGTCGAACAGCGCATCCACCGCTTGTTGCAACATGCGCTTCTCGTTCTGGATGATGACCTCCGGGGCGTTAAGGTCCACCAGTTTCTTCAGGCGGCTGTTGCGATTGATGATGCGTCGATACAGGTCGTTCAAATCGCTCGTGGCGAAGTTGCCACTGTCGAGCAGCACCAGCGGCCGGAGGTCCGGCGGGATCACAGGGATGACCTCCAACACCATCCACGCCGGATCGTTGGGCGAAGCGCGAAGGGCTTCGACAATCTTCAGGCGCTTGGCCAGATCCTTCTCGCGCTGCTTGCTGCCAGTCTTGGCGAGTTCATCGCGCAATTGCTGAGATACGACCTTGAGATCAAGACGGGCGAGGAGTTCCTTGACGGCCTCGGCGCCCATCATGGCCGTGAACGAGCGACCATATTGCTCGACGGCGCCGCGATACTCTTCCTCAGTCAGCAGTTGTTTTTCCTTGAGGGGCGTGTCGCCTGGATCGACGACAATGTAGTCCTGGAAATAAACGACTTTTTCCAGTGAGCCGGTTTTGACATCGAGCAAAGCCCCCAGCCTTGAGGGCATGGCTTTGAAGAACCAGATATGGACGACCGGGGCGGCGAGGTTAATGTGCCCCATGCGTTTGCGCCGGACGCGGGAGTGAGTCACCTTGACGCCGCAGCGGTCGCAAATAATGCCTTTGTGCTTGGTGCCCTTGAACTTGCCACAGGCGCACTCCCAGTCGCGCTCCGGACCGAAGATGCGCTCGCAGAAGAGACCATCCTTCTCGGGCCGGTAGGTGCGGTAGTTAATCGTTTCGGGTTTCTTGACCTCGCCGAACGACCAGCTCCGGATATCGTTGGGCGACGCCAACGAAATGTGCACGCGAGTGAAATCGTTTACGCGATCGTAGATGTTGTCCAGCATCGGTGCTCCCTCTCGCGGCCGAACCCGCGATTCACCACCAACAACCAGTCATACTCACACAACCGAGTGCTCAGGCGGACGCCCCCACCGGGCTCATCGCGGTCGGCGCGATCATGACATCCGCGCCGAGTTCCATGGCCACCACCCCGCCCAGCTTCTTGAAACCCAGCTCTTTACAAAAGTCGACTTCGGTGCCGTACGCGAGGACGTCAATCCGCTCGACACCCGATTTTCGCAGGGCATCAATCACCAGCCGGGCCATTTCCCGGGCGATACCCTCTGAGTCGTGCTCAATTCGACCATCGGTACGCGTGACGCAGGCCGGCCCCTGAAACGCCGGATCCAGCTTGCACTCCACCAGACAGCCCCATACACCGTCAGTGACGCCACGGGCCAGGCCGATCAAGCTGCCATCCCGCCGCGCCGTGACCAGAAAGGGCGAGTTCTCCACCATCCGCCGCAGTTTTTCGACCGAGTGCGTCGTCTTGTGGTTCTGTCGCTGATAGAACGCCAACAATTCCTGCGGGTCCGGCTTCTTCTGAATTTGAAACTTGACCTCGCCGTGCATACCGCATCCTTTCACCGAAGCGTTTGTCATCTCGCGGCACTGACCGAGTCAGTGCCCGCACCGCCCCTGGATCAACCGACTCGTCTCTTTTCCAGCTGGATGTTCAGGCACAGCCCGCGAATCTCATTGCACAACACGTCGAACGAGACCGGTGTGCCTGCCTCCAGCGTGTTTTTACCTTTGACCATTGTTTCATAGATCTTGGTCCGGCCTTCCACGTCGTCGCTCTTGACCGTCAACAGCTCCTGCAGCACGTAGGCGGCCCCGTATGCCTCGAGCCCCCAAACCTCCATCTCGCCGAATCGCTGCCCCCCGGTCCGGGCCTTTCCGCCCAACGGCTGTTGAGTAATCAGGCTGTATGGCCCGGTCGCCCGAGCGTGAATCTTGTCATCCACAAGGTGGTGGAGCTTCAACATATAGAGATAGCCCACGGTGATGGGCTGATCGAAAAACTCGCCCGTGCGGCCATCGCGCACTCGCACCTTTCCGCTAGGCGGAAGCTGGGCAAATCGCAAATCAGACTGGGCGGCCCCGGAGACCGCCGTCGCGTCCTCCGCCCGCTTCCGGGCGACCTGATTGGCCTCCACCAACGTCGCGTGGATCTCTTCTTCGGTCGCGCCGTCAAACACGGGGGTAATCGCCTGGAAGCCGCACACTTTTGCCGCCCAGCCCAGATGCGTCTCCAAAATCTGTCCCACGTTCATACGCGACGGCACGCCCAGCGGGTTGAGTAGAATGTCCACCGGCGTCCCGTCGTCGAGGAACGGCATGTCCTCCTCTGGGACGATTCGGGCGATAACGCCCTTGTTGCCGTGCCGACCAGCCATTTTGTCCCCGACCGAGATCGTTCGCTTGGTGGCCACGTAGACCTTGACCATTTCCAGCACCCCCGAGGGCAGTTCATCGCCTCGCTTCATCTGGGCGACCTTGCGGTCGCGCTCTTCGATGATCTCTTCGATTCTGGGCCAGAAGCGCGTCGCCACCGCGAGAGCCGCGTCGCGGAAGGTCGCGGGCTTGACCCACTTCAAATCGCGGGAGCGGACGTGGTCGCCGAAGAGCTCGATCTGCTCGATGATGACCTCGTCGAGGTTGCTGTGACCCACCTTCTGGCGGGTGTTGGGGTCGATCATGGGCGTGCCCATGACGACCTCGATTTCGTTGCACATCTGTTTGAAGCAGGCGATCATGCGGGCGTTCTGCTGGGCGGTGTACGCCTCGACCTCGATGTTGAGCTGCTTCCGCTGCTCGTCGCTCATGTTGAGACGGCGGCTGAACCGCTTCGCGCCGATGACGATGCCTTCCTCCCCGGCGGGCAGCTCGAGCGAGTCGTTCTTCACGTCCTCTCCGGCTCGGCCAAAGATGGCATGCAGGAGTTTCTCTTCTGGGCTGAGCTCGCTTTTGGATTTGGGACTGACCTTGCCGACAAGAATATCCCGGGCCTGAACCCGCGTCCCGACCCGCACGACGCCGTTTTCGTCCAGGTTGGCCAGGGCTCGCTCCGACACGTTCGGAATGTCATTGGTGAATTCCTCGCGGCCCAGCTTCGTCTCGCGGCACTCCACGTCGTACTCATCGATGTGAATGCTGGTGAATGTGTCGTCACGGACCAGCCGCTCGCTGATCACAATGGCGTCCTCGAAGTTGTGTCCGTCGAAGGTCATGAAACCGACTAGGACGTTCTTGCCCAGGGCCAGTTCCCCGTTCGCGGTGGCCGGGCCGTCAGCGATGACGTCCCCGAGCGTCACCTGCTGACCGAGCCGCAAGCGCGGCTTCTGGTTCATGCACGTCCGCTCGTTGAGCCCCTGATATTTTCGCAGAATGTATTCATCGGTGTCGTCGATCACGATTCGAGCGGCGTCGACAAACGTCACCTTGCCGCTCGTTCGAGCCCGGACCACCATGCCGCTGCTGGTGGCCACCGCCCGCTCGATCCCAGTCGCCACCAGCGGCGGATCAACGGTGAGCAAGGGCACGGCCTGGCGTTGCATGTTGGAACCCATCAGCGCTCGGTTCGCGTCGTCGTGCTCAAGGAATGGGATCAGTGCAGCCGAAACGCCGATGGTCTGCTTGGGCGAAATGTCCACGTAGGTGACCTGCCCTTCCTGAACGCGGCGCAGGTCGCCGAACGCCCGGGCGATGACCGGTCCCTCGATCAGCCGGGCGGCGCCCGGCTCGACCGCCTCCGGCGGAGCGAGCACTTCACGCATCTCCTCATCCGCCCGCAGGTACAAGTGATCGACCAGCTTGCGATCCTTGCCCACTTTGCGATAGGGCGTGATCAGAAAACCATAATCGTCCACGACGCTGTAAATGCTCAGCGAGGCGATCAAGCCGATGTTCGTGCCTTCCGGCGTCTCGATCGGACAGATGCGCCCGTAGTGGCTGATGTGGACGTCTCGCACCTCAAACCCCGCCCGCTTCCGGTTCAAACCGCCCGGTCCGAGCGCCGACAGGCGCCGCTCATGCGTCAGTTGTGAAAGCGGATTCGTCTGGTCCACCACCTGCGACAACTCGCCCCGCCCGAAGAACAACTCGATCGCGGAACTGATGGACTTGCTGTTGATCAGCTCGGCCACGCGGCCGATCTGCTCCGGGTCCTTTAGGCTCATCCGCTCCTGCACGGTTCGGCGCAGCTTGAGGAAGCCCTTGCGCATTTCGTCGGCGCACAACTCATCGAGGGTCCGCAGGCGGCGGTTGCCGAGGTGGTCGATGTCATCGACCGCGAACGCCGATTCCCCGGTCCGCAGCTTGAGCAAGTACTTGAGGCATTGGACCACATCCTCGCTCGTCAAGGTCATCGGACCTTCGTCACCCGATTCCTCGAACTTGCGGTTCAGGCGGAAGCGCCCCACCTTGCCCAGCCGGTACCGGTTCTCGTCATAGAACTTCTCGAGAAACAGTTTCTTCGCCTTGTCCAATTGCGGGGGGTTACCGGGGCGAAGGCGGTTGTAAATCTTCAGCAAAGCCTCTTCATATGAGCGGCTGGTATCCTCGGCCAGCGTATTCAGCAGCAAGGCGTCAGTTACCTTGGTGATCACTTTGATCTGCTTGATCGACGATTCCTGAATGCGCTCCACGGCGTCCCCCAGCTGGCACCCGGCACGAACGAGAGGCTGATCGGTGCCCTCGTCACGAATCGTCTCTGCCGTGTACATCTCCGGCTTGAGCTGCGACGTGCGCGTCGATTTAGTGGTGAAGAATTCCTCGACAATCGACTCGTCCGTCGAAAACTTCGGGTCCATCGCCCTCAGGAACGTCGTGGCCGGTATCTTGCTCGACTGGTCGATGCGAATGACCAGGATGTCCTTCTTGGTGACCTCGATCTCAATCCAGCTCCCGCGTTCGGGAATAATCCGGCAGGAGTGCAAAGCACGGTCGCCCTCCGCCTGGTCCTTGATGAAGTCCACGCCCGGCGAGCGGTGGAGCTGGGAAACGATCACCCGCTCAGCCCCGTTCACGATAAACTCGCCGCCGCCGATCATGATCGGCATGTCGCCGAGATAGATCAGGTCTTCCTGGACCTCGTCGCTGTCCTTCCGGGTCAGGCGCATTCGAATGCGCAGCGGCATCCCATAGGTCAGGCGAAGTTCGCGGCACTCGTCCGGGGTGTAGCGAGCTTTGCCGAGCTCGTAATTGATGTATTGCAAGGCCATGTTCCCGTCATAGCTTTCAATGGGGAACATCTCCCGCAGCAAAGCCTCCAGGCCAAAGGCGGCGCGCTGGTCCGGCGCTACGTCCTGTTGCAGGAAAGCGGCGTACGCTTTGACCTGTACCCCGATCAACTGCGGGACTGGGATCGCGTCGCCCACCTTGGAATAATCACGGATCGGAATAGCCGTTGCTGTCATTGAATCCGCCTCTCAACGATTGCGCGTATGTAAGCACACCGCGCGCTTCTCATTCTCGCGCGGTGCGCTCCCCGCATGATTTCCGGAGGGACTAAGCATCGGCCGGCCGAGCATCCGGTGGATCGGACGTCCCTTCGCCCGATCGATCTCGCTCGGCGGCGGATTTGGATGGCACGACGTGTCGCCACGTCGTCGCGTTTCAACACTATTCGATCTTGACCGCCCCGCCCGATTCCTCGATTTCCTTCTTGATCTTGTCCGCCTCTTCCTTGGAGACGCCTTCCTTCAACGGCTTCGGAACGCCCTCGACCAGGTCCTTGGCCTCTTTCAGGCCCAGGCCGGTGATCGATCGGACGGTCTTGATGACCTGAATCTTCTTATCACCAAAGCCAGCGAGGATGACGCTGAACGACGTCTTTTCCTCGGCCGCCGCCGCCGGGCCAGCCCCGCCAGCGCCGGGAGCCGCCATCATGACGCCGCCACCCGCCGGCTCAATGCCATGAACGGATTTTAGGCAGTTAACCAGGGCCTGGGCGTCTTTTACGGTCAGGTTGACCAGCTTTTCGGCCAGCGTCGATACTTCCGCGCTGAATTCCATTGTTGCGGCTTCCGACATCGGTCCAACTCCTCTCGTGGTTGACCCCGCCGCCTCGATAGGCAACCCGCACCGTGCGGGTCATTTCATTCGCCTTGCGGCGAACCAGTCGAATTCGGCCGAGACTTATTCTTGTTCGACTCAATCGCTGCTTGCGATGTTTCTTCTAGCTTCCAGCCTCTGCCTTATCACCCAAGGCCTTGAGGCAACCGGCGATCTTCCCCTGGGCTGATTGCAAGCAGCCGGCGATTGCCCGGCCCGGCGAGCAGACCAGCATGGCCACCTCGCCGATTAACTCGCGCTTACCCTTCATCTTTGAAAGTTGCTCGACGGTGATGAGGTCCGCGTCGCCTTCAAAGATGGCTTGCTTCAACTTGAGCTTGGCGAACTGCTTCGCGGATTCGACCAGCGTCTTGGCGATGTCCACCGGCGATTCGGTGCTGACCACCAGAGCACATGGGCCGTCAAGCGCCTTGCCGAGAGCGTCCAGCGAGGTTCCCGCGAATGCCCGGCGGGCGAGACTGTTCTTGACCACCTGCACGCGGCCTTTTTTACCGCGGATGCTCTTGCGAAGCTTCTCCTGTTGTTGAACGTCCATGCCCGTCATATCGATGACGCAGGCGCTGGCGAAGCCTTCAAATCGGGCCCGCAGCTCATCCGTCAACATTCCCTTCACCGGTTTGCTCATCGTTCGTTTCCCATGAGAGGCGGAACTGCTTGACTCGTTACGCCGCCGCGCTTCCCGTGGACGCGATCGTCACGGACGGTGTTCTCGTTGCCGCCAGCGAAATCCGCTTGAAGTAGTGCCCCTTCGCGCTCGCCGGCTTGATCTTGGTAAAATGCTCGATCACCGCCTCGATATTGGTCTTTAAATCGGGCTTCGGGAAACTGACCTTCCCGACGGGCAGGTGAACGTTTCCGCCGTCATCATTGCGGAACTCGATTCGTCCCGCACCGAATTCGCGAACCGCATTGATAATGTCTGGAGTCACCGTGCCCGCCTTAGGCGTCGGCATCTTGCCTTGGGGGCCCAAGACCCGGCCGAGCTTACCGACCTTGCCCATCAGCGACGGGTGGGCAACGGCCACGTCAAACTCGAACCAGCCCTTCTGTACCCGATCGATCAATTCATCCGCCCCGGCTTCGATCGCCCCGGCTTTCTTGGCCTCTTCCACCAACGGACCATCGCAAAACGCAATGACCGTCCGGGACCTTCCGAGCCCCTTCGGAAGTGAAATCGCCCCGCGGAGCATCTGTTCCGCCTGCTTCGGGTCGATCCCCAGATGCATGACAATCTCGACGGTCTGGTCGACGCTCTTGCGCTTCTTGCCGTTCTTGTAGGTCCGATCCGAACGGACGGCGGCCATCTCTTTGACGCGATCGATCGCCTCTTCGACGCTCATCGGACCGCTCGACTTCTCGGCCACTTCTTTTTGCTTTCGGTATGCTACGCTTCGGTATCCCATGACTTTCGAACCATGCCTTCTGTACGTCAATCCACTATGTCAATGCCCATCGATCGTGCGGTCCCGGCGACCACTCGTTCCGCGGCTTCCACCGTGTGGCAATTCAGGTCGGGCAGCTTCTTCTGGGCGATCGAGCGCACTTGGGATTTGGTCACCGTTCCCACTTTGTCCTTGTTGGGAACCCCGCTGCCCTTGGCCACCTTCGCGGCGTCTTTGAGCAACACCGCTGCCGGCGGGCTCTTGACCTCGAACGAAAACGTCCGGTCCGAGAAGACGCTGATCACCACCGAAACCGTCATGCCGTTAAGCGACGACGTCTGGGCGTTGAACTGCTGCACGAACTGCCCGATGTTGACTCCGTGCTGACCCAGCGCGGGACCGATCGGCGGCGCCGGCGTCGCCTGGCCACCCGGGGCCTGCAACTTAATCGTCGCCGTCAGTTCCTTCTTACCGCCCTTGGCGGCCGGTTTATCCTGTTTGGCCACGGCTCACTCCAAATCCACGAACCGGCTTACTCAACCTTCTCAAGCTGCCAATACCCCACGTCGACCGGCGTCGCGCGGCCGAAGATCGACACAATAACCGACACCATACCGCGGCGCTCATCCAACGAGTCGACCTCGCCCTCATAGCTCTCAAAGGGCCCGTCGGTGATCTTCACCTGGTCGCCCTTCTTGAAGTTCAACCCGCTGATACCGGGCTCTTCCTCCGCCTTCTCCGACGCGGCCAGCATGCCGACGACCTCGTGATCCGGCATGCTGGTGGGCTTCCCATCCGAACCGATGAAGTCGCCGACGCCGCTGGTTTCCTTGATCAGGAACCAGACGTTCTCGGCGACGGAGCCGTCCTCCTCGCACGCCATCTCGACAAAGACGTAGCCGGGATAGAGCTTCCGCTCGACGAGCTTCAGCACACCCGCCTTCATCCGCTTCTCTTTCAGAGTCGGAACAAGCACCCGAGCGATCCGGGCCTCCAACCCCTCGATCTTCACCTTGCGGACCAAGGCGTCGCGAACCTGCTCCTCCTTGTTGGAGGCCACGCGGAGCACGTACCATTTCATCCCGGGCGCCGCCAAGGCCGTTGTCTCGGCCGCGGTCGCCGCCCCACCCTGCTTCTGCGTTGACGAATCCGACTCCGTCATTTTTTCAGAACGCCGATTACCGTGAACAGGGCCTGGAACACAACATCCACCACGAACAAATACATGGCCAGCAGGAACGTAAACAGGATCACGACCTTCGTGGACCCGATCACTTCCCGTCGCGTGGACCAGTTCACCTTCTTCATTTCGCCTTCGGTGGCGATCATGAAGTCACTGGATTTCCGATTGACCATCGACACCCACCAGGCCACCATGCCCAACCCCACGCCCAGCACAATGGGAATCCCGTGAGTAATTAACAAACGCCAAGCTTCGTCGCCCTGAAAAATGGAAAGACGTTGGTGTAAGAAGTAGGCTCCCCACGCGATCAACAACAGAATAGCCACAAAGGTGCCCACGCGCGTCGCCCGGCCTAGTTCCGGCTTATATTGATTGAGCACCCCGCCCAACGGCGCCGCGGGTGGAACGCCCTGCGCGGCGTACGAACCACCACCGCCGCCATGCGAATCGGAGGGTCCTCTACCGCCTTGTTCCTGGGGCGTCGCCATCGTGGTCTCCATACGCGTCATCACTCCGCCTTTAAGGTCACCCCGCCAAAAAAGGGGGAACCGAATGGCCTTCTGCTTCCCGCCCGCCCCATGTCACAGGCTCCATTACCAGGAGCGGAGGGAATCGAACCCCCAACCGCCGGTTTTGGAAACCGGTGCTCTGCCAATTGAGCTACGCTCCTTCGTAGATTTCCCTTGTTCCAAAGCAAACCACGCGCGCTTATTTCCTCTTGATCTTGTGGTTGGTGTGTTTGCGCTCGCGCTTGCAAAACTTCTTCAGTTCGAATTTCGGCGTGCCCCCCTGAACGTTCACGCTGGTGCGGTAGTTCAGGTCGCTGCACTCCTTGCACTGGAGCCACACGTATTCGCGTTTGGCGGCCTTGGCCATGGTCGTTCACTTCCCGCGCGGTTACGGCGCTTTTCTTACTCGAGGACTTTAATCACCACGCCCGACCCCACCGTGCGGCCACCCTCGCGGACCGCGAAACGGAGCCCTTGCTCCATCGCAATCGGCTTACCCAGCGATACTTCCATGACGATGTTGTCGCCCGGCATGCACATCTCGGCCCCTTTGAGCGTCAGACCGCCGGTCACGTCCGTCGTACGGAAATAGAACTGCGGGCGATAGCCGTTGAAGAACGGCGTGTGCCGCCCGCCTTCCTCCTGGGTGAGCACGTACACCTGGGAATCGAACTTGGTATGTGGCGTAATTGATTTCGGCGCGGCCAGAACCTGCCCGCGCTCGATCTCTTCCTTCTTCGTTCCGCGAAGCAGACAGCCGACGTTGTCGCCGGCCATGCCGGAATCCAACGTCTTGTTGAACATTTCCACGCCTGTCACGATGGACTTTGCCGTGTCCATCAGACCAACGATTTCGATCTCGTCACCGACCTTCACCATCCCGCGCTCGATACGACCCGTCGCCACGGTACCTCGGCCCTTAATGCTGAACACGTCCTCCACCGACATCAAGAAGGGCTGGTCCACGTCGCGTTTCGGAACTGGAATGTATGAATCTAGCGCCGCCATCAATTCTCCGATGCACCTGCTCGCCTCGGGGTCCGCTGGGTTCTGCAACGCGGGTAATGACGAACCCCGAATCACGGGAATGTCGTCCCCCGGATATTCATACTTGCTGAGCAGCTCGCGGACTTCAAGTTCAACCAGATCCAGCAATTCGGGATCATCCACGAGGTCAATCTTGTTCAGAAACACCACGATAAACGGCACGTTGACTTGCCGGGCCAAAAGGATGTGTTCCCGCGTCTGCGGCATCGGTCCGTCCGCCGCGGATACCACCAAGATGGCCCCGTCCATTTGCGCCGCACCGGTGATCATGTTCTTCACGTAGTCAGCGTGCCCGGGGCAGTCGATGTGGGCGTAGTGCCGGCCCTCTGACTCGTACTCCACGTGCGACGTGGCAATGGTCAGAATCTTCGTCGGATCGCGGCGACCCTGCGACTCGGACGCTTTGGCGACCTCATCGTATGAGATGGCCTTGGCCAGGTTCTTCTTCGCCTGTACCTGGCAAATCGCCGCCGTCAACGTGGTCTTACCGTGGTCTACGTGTCCGATCGTGCCCACGTTGACGTGGGGTTTCGTCCGTTGAAATGTTTCCTTGGCCATCCGAAGTCTACCTCCACTCACCCGACGCGCACCGCGTCCTCAACCCTTCTGATTATTCCAATTTACTCCGACACTCTTGGCGCTCGGCAAGAGCCCACAGGCTCGGCGCCGCCGCCTGTCGAAGGACCGCGCTCTTCTCCCACGCCGTTTGGTCGCTCGTTCCGGTTGGACCGTCGATGAGCTGCTGACGGGAATCGAACCCGTGACCTCGTCCTTACCAAGGACGCACTCTACCAGCTGAGCTACAGCAGCACGGTGCGTACTCACACTTAAGCCATGCTCGTGGCACAACCGCACCCACCACCGTCGCCCTGGCGGTCCGCGTGTCCGTTTCACGGCGTCCGGCGTCAGGCCAACCGCTTCGCGTACATCAAACAACCGGTGGCGCCCCCATCCTTAGGATGGACCGCACCCGGAGCCCGGCGAGTATACGCATCCGCACCAAACTGTCAAAGACAAAAGAACTTGAATCTTCCATGCTGCAACACGGATTGCGGTTTCCGAACGATGGAACCTCCACTCAGAAATCGCCAAAAAAGACTGTGAAATTGTTGGTGTGTAGCTGCAATAATACGATGGTCGATTTATAAACTGCGTCGGCTTCGAGCCGATAAACGCATCGAAAAAGCGTGCGAAACCGGCGCGGATTTTGATCCAAAAATCGATCAAAAAAAACGATTTGAATCGTGTACCTCCCTAGAATCGTCTGAAATCGATATCATTTCATCGGTTTCTGATCCATTTCAGCGCGAAAACCAGCAATAACAGTTGTCGTTGCCGCCTCGGATTTCTAGGATACAACTGATTGCTTTGGACGCGCGAGCGCCTGCACCCGCTGATTCTCACCAATATACGCCGGCAGAGAGGTTCGCAGTGGAACGACGCCCCCTCGGCGATAGCGGCTTCTTCGTCACCCCCATCGCTCTCGGAGCTTGGGCTATCGGTGGCACCGTCGAAACCTGGGGTCATGTGGATGACCGCGAATCGATCGCCGCAATCCACCAGGCCATCGATTCCGGGATCAACTTGATTGACACCGCTCCGATCTACGGCCTTGGCCACAGCGAAGAGATCATCGGTCGGGCCATACAAGGGCGGCGAGATTCTGTCGTGCTGGCCACCAAATGTGGTCTGATGCCTCCGCGGTCGAAGACGGACCTGCCGCCCCGCTGCCTGGCGCGAACGAGCATCCTGCGCGAGTGCGACGAGAGTCTTCGGCGGTTGCGAACCAACGTGATCGACCTCTACCAGTGTCACTGGCCTGACCCGAACACGCCGATCCGCGAAACCATGGAAGCCCTCACCTCGCTTCGTGAACAAGGGAAAATCCGAGTCATCGGCCTGTCTAATTTCAGTTGCGAAGAGATCGCGGCGGCACGTGAGTTTGGGCCGATCCACTGTCTGCAAGCCCCGTTTTCGATGATCCGCCGGCGGGCCGCCGCCGATCTCCTCCCCTCCTGCGTTGAGCATCGGATGAGCGTGCTTGCGTACAGCCCCCTGGCCAAGGGACTTCTCACCGGCAAGTTTCGAATCGACAGTCGTCTGGAGGGAATTCGATCTCGCGACGCTGACTTCATGGGTCAGCGTTTCGCGCGGAGCCTCCGGCTCGTCGAGGAGTTGAAACCGGTGGCCGAACGGCACGGAAAATCGGTGACACAGGTTGTCATCAACTGGACCGCCAACCATTTCGGCATCACCAGCGTGATTGTCGGCGCCAAGCGCCCGTCGCAGGTGGTCGAGAATGTCGGCGGGATCGGTTGGTCGCTGACCAACGAAGATCGCTCCACGATTGAACAGCTAATAGAGGCCGCCGAACGTGAACCCTGAACTTGGTCCCACTTCAATATCCGCCAAGTCCCGATTCGATCCAGACCGCGTGAATGTCGACCCGGGGGTTACGGAACACCCAGCGCCCTTTGAGGAACCGGCCTTCGTCCCGAAGCCGGTTCCCGCACCGATGGTGGAGCGCCGCCGATCCGCGGCGCTGCCGGTTCCGGCCGACCGGCTCCGGGAACCGATTGATGCTTTGGCGATGGCGGGAGCGCAACATCCACGAGGCCATTCCGGTGCGGCGACGGCTCCTCGCCGTCGTCGCGTCCTGCTACCGGTGTCGATTGCCTTGTTCCTCGGCGGGAGCGTGTCCCTGATTGGTCGGTTGCAGTATCCATGCGAGGCGGTTTTCCACTTTGCCGAAAGCGCCTCGGCGGCCGAGCACCTCCGCATCCGTCGCGAGTTGCTTGACTTCCTATGGCGGGCGTCGGACATCGCCACGGCGGAGGGTCGTGCGCCCGAGTCCTGGTCCGTCGACACTCCGGCAACTGATTCCTTGCGCTTCACCACACTAGTCACTGATCGTCCGTTGGGGGTGGAACGCCTGCAACGTCTAGCCACTGCCTTCATGCAACGGCTCACCGAAGAAGCGAACGAATTCAAGACTTCGCCGACTCCGGCTGAGAAAGTTCTCACGAGCCACCTCGATGAGTTGCGAACGGCACTGATGGATGCCCGATCGCGGGTGGACTCGGCCACGGAGGCTATTCCCGCGGAGAACCCGATTGACCAACGGCACGCACTCGCAAGCCGGTGGCGGATCGTCCGCGAAGGATTTGCCGAGACGCGGTCGCAGCTGGCCGGCGCCGCCACCCACCTTTCCGTCCTGAGAACAACCCCCGATCCGACTCACGGCTTGGTGACCGATGAAGAACGGCGGGAGGCGATGGAGGCTGATGATTCTCTCCAGAACGACCTGCGTGAGCTAACCGTCAATCTCGTGGAACTCCGGGCCCAACTCATCACCATTGACGATCGCACTCAACCGGAACTGAGCGCACTACAATCAGCCGCCGCCGATTGGATTCATACAATCGGAACCGACACGACGGCGCTCGACTCTCAAACTCGCGCCGTGCTCGATCGGCTGAAGGGCGATGCCGCGGCCTACCGGGAACACTTGACCCGCCTCGCCCACGGGTGGGCCGCCCATTTCGCGGCGATTCGTCAAAACGACCTCGACGCAACGTCGAACGTGGTGCTTAATTCCTTGCGGGAGGTCGAAGGACACTTGAACGATTTTCTATTCACCTCCGCCGCTCAACTGTCCAGCATGCGGAGTCAGCTCAATACCCTGGCCGCCCAGCCATCGATTCAGGCCCGCCCGCCCATGTGGCATTCCGAATGCGCACGGGCGTTTCACGTACTGCAAAACGCCCATCATCGATTCGAGTTCGCCGCGGGCCGGATCAACGGCACCGACGATTTCCGGATCGATGCCGCTCGGCGAGCGGCCTTTGGACTCCGCCGCCGCACGCAGGAGCGCATCCGGATCATCGAGGAGCGCTTGCAGACCCGTGCCGCGGAACAGGCCAAGCAAAGCCGTCGGCAAGAAACGCTTGACCAGGAACAACTCGTCGACCGCGTCCGATCCATCACCGATCAGACCGTTGACCAACTGCTCACCCTACAGGAAGAACTGAACAGCACCGCGGAACGTTCCGAGGAATTCCACGTTGCCCAGGGAGATCTGAATCGGGCAACGGAACGGCTCGACATCACTCAGGCCATGTTGGCTGAGACACAGCGGCGGCTCGATGACCTCGAGACGACGCGACTCGCCACGGAGGTCGTGCCCCCGATCAGGTTGGTTTCCTGCGAAGCGCTCGATCGCCCCGTCAATCTACTGCCCAAAGCAATCACGGGGCTGGTGGTATTCATGCTGGCCTTCGGGGCCCTAATGCTTGGCCAATCGTGGACCGCAACGCGGCCGTGAAAAAATGAATCGCCTAGCCGCGCCGTTGCCAGTGGTGGCGTCAGACGATAGGCTCCCCGGGCAATTATCCACAGCGTCGCCGGAGTAATCGGACATGTGCAAGCAGAATGGCCCTGATCGCAGGGAGTTTTTTCGTGTCGCCGCCGGGAGCGCCGCGGCGTTTTATCTGGGCGGTTGTTCCCTCAATCGCCAACAGCCGTATACCGACCGCCCGCGCGGGTCAGTGGGGCCGGCTCCTCGCGACCGATGGTCCGACTTGGCTCAGGTCGCACTCGAGCGGATTCGCAAGGGCGGCTGCGATTACGGCGACATACGACTGCTCGAATCGCGCAATCAAACCGTTCGGGCGGAGGACAAACGGATCGCCAACGTCGCCGACGGCTTCGACAGCGGCTACGGCATCCGCGCCCTCTACCAAGGTGCGTGGGGCTTCGCGGCCAGCGCGGATTTCAATCCGGACGAAGTCCGACGAACGGCCGACCTGGCCGTCGAAATCGCCCGGGCGAGTCACACGCTCATGAAGACGCCGGTCAAGCTGGCCGATGAGCCGGTTCACGTCGATCGCGTCACGACCAAGTTCGAGGTCGATCCGTTCACGGTCCCGATCGAGGAAAAGTGCGCGATGCTTGTCGACGTGTGCGAAACGCTGCACAAGGAAAAAGGGATCATCCGCTCGAACGGATTCCTCTGGGCCCAGCGCGACATCAAGTACTTCGCCTCGACCGAGGGCAGTAAGATCGATTTCGACCTGCTTGCGGTCGGTGGCAGTTTCGGGGCAACGGCCAAGAGCGACAGCGACTTCCAATCGCGTGAATATCCCATTCCGTTTTTCCGCACCGGTTTCGAGCACATCCGCAAGCACGACATGCGCAGCCACGCTCCGCGGGTGGCCGCCGAGGCGGTCGAGAAAGTGAACGCCAAGGCGCCCGCCGTCGGGCCGTACGACCTGGTGTTGGAGCCCGCGCATCTGTCCCTGACGATCCATGAAAGTTGCGGGCATCCCACCGAGTTGGATCGAGCCTTGGGATATGAAGCCAACTACGCGGGTACGAGTTTCCTGACGCCGGAAAAGCTCGGTTCGTTCCGGTACGGCTCCAAGCACATCAACCTCATTGCCGACAACACGCGGACCGGAGCGATGGCCAGCACGGGTTACGACGACGACGGTGTGGCCGGTCAACGCTGGCCGATCATTCAAGAGGGAATTCTGCGCGGCTACTCAACGAACCGCGAAGTGGCCACGACCATCGGCGAGAAGCGATCTCGCGGCTCGTGTCGGGCGGACAGTTGGAGTTCGATCCCGATTGTGCGCATCGCGAACGTGGGTTTGGAACCCGGGACTGAGACGGCTGAATCGCTCATTGCCGGGGTGAAGAACGGCATTTACATCGACGGTCGTGGCAGTTTCAGCATCGATCAACAGCGGTACAACTTCCAGTTCGGCGGCGACGCCTTCTGGGAGATCAAGGACGGTAAGCGCGGGGCGATGCTCAAGAACGTAATCTACAACGGGATTACTCCCGAATTCTGGAATAGTTGTGACGGCGTGGCCGACCGGAGCCACTGGAGCGAACACGGCTTCATCAACTGCGGCAAGGGCCAACCGGGCCAATCCGGTTGGATGACCCACGCCGCGGCCCACGCCCGGTTCCGAAACGTAAATGTGATTAACCCGAAGGGGTAGCACCATTTATTTCTCAAGGTGTCCATCATGACCGCCACGTTGATTTCCGAGTCCGCCTTTCGCCGAATTGCCGATCAGGTGCTGCGCGATTCCAAGGCCGAACACACCTATGTCAGCCTCGGCGATTCACAAAGCACGACGCTGCGCTACGCCAATAACCAAGTGGTGCAGCACGTATCGGTTCGCGAGCCCCGTCTGACCGTCGAGGTCGCATTCGGTCAGAAAAAGGGCACGGCCCGAACGAATCGGCTCGACGAGGCGTCTCTGCGCGATGTCCTCGCTCAGGCCGAACGAATCGCCCGACTCGCGCCGGATGACCCGGAGTACCTCCCTCCATTGCCGCAACAGAACTACCTGAACCCGCCGTCGTTTCGCGACGCCACGGCCTCGGCCACGCCCATGGACCTGGCCAGGCGCACCAAGCCCGTTATCGCCCAGTGCGAGAAGGAGTCGCTGACCGCCGCCGGCATCTTTACCTCCGGCCTGGCCTGTCGTGGGGTCGCCGCGTCGAGCGGGTTGTTCGGATACGAACAGTCAACCGAAGCGGAGTTTTCGCTGACCGCGAGCGCCGCGGACAGTTCCGGTTGGGCGATCATTGGCCATCGGGACATTGACGCCCTCGACGTGCCCATGTGGTCGCGCCGGGCAATCGACAAAGCGGTGAAGTCGAAGGCTCCTCAGGAGCTTCCACCCGGACACTATCCGGTGATCCTGGAGCCGGCGGCGGTGGCGGGCATCATCGGCCCCATTTTCTTCTCCGCGGGCGCCAAGAGCTTTTATCGCGGCAACAGCCCCTTCGTCGGCAAGCTGAACACCAAGATTCTGGACGAGCGGATCACCATCCGCACCGATCCGACTCACCCCGATTTGCTCGGGTCGCGCTTCGACCGCGAGGGCATGGCCACAAAGCCGATGGTCTGGGTGGACAAAGGCGTGTTGAAACAACTCTATTACGACCGTTTCACGGCCAAGGAGCACAACGTCGAGCCGACGCCGTTTCCCTCGGCGGGGATCATGGAGGTGGCCGGTCAGCAAAGGAAATCAATTGACGAGCTGATCGCGGACACCAAGCGGGCAATTCTGATTACCAACTTCTGGTACATCCGAGACGTGGACCGCAAGGACCTGACCCTGACGGGGATGACGCGCGATGGCACGTTCCTGATCGAGGACGGCAAGATCGTGGGTGGCGTTCGCAACTTCCGCTGGCACGACAGCCCGCTCCGCTGCTTCACTCAAGTGGACGCCGCCACGATTCCCATGCCCGCGGGGAGCATGGAACGGGGCAAGATGCTCCTGCCGGCGGTTCGACTGCCGGATTTCCACCTATCGAGCGTGACGGAGTTCTAGGAAGCATGCCACTGCTCTTGGGCAGTGGATATTCTTATGGGGACTCCAGTCCGCGCGGAGGCATCGGCGGCGGGATGGTGTCGTTGTTCTATCCTCTCTCTCCGCAACAGCAGGCGTCGGGTTGCTTGGACCGATCTTCGCGAGCGATTTCAACGTCCTCGCGCAACTCGTCGCAGGTTCGTATAAGGGTGGTCGCCAACACTGGCTCGGCCTCGTTACCAACCTCTGCAGTTTTTGCCGTTGCTCGCTTACTCGTCGTGATCAGGAGTACCGCCGGGATAATGATCGAAACCGCCACCCAAACACGAGGAGTTAGGACCTCATCGCCTAGCAGCGAACCAAGAAATACCGCGATCACCGGGTTTACATAAGCATACGTCGATACCTTGGCCGGCGTGCTTACCTGCAAGAGCCACACGTAGGCCGACAACGCAACGATCGAGCCGAACAACACAAGATATGCGAAGGAAAGCCACGACTTCAAGGAAATGGCGCCGACATCGATCCGCGACCATTCGCCCACGGCAATGCCGATGATCGTCAACACGGCACCGCCGGTCAGCATCTCCATGGCCGTGGTCACGAAAGCGGATTTCGGAAGATCAGCCCGTTTCGACTGCAACGAGCCGAGCGTCCAAAAAAAACACGCCAGCACCAGGGCGATACCGCCCTTGGGATCGACGGGCGCGCCCTCGATATTCGCAGGGCCAATCAGGATGTAGATGCCGATCAGGCCGATGACGATTCCAACGGTAATGGCAATCGTCGGCCTCGGTCCGCCAAACAGCAGCCAATCCAACGATCCAAACCACAACGGCGTGGTGGCGATCATCAGGGCCGCCTGCCCCGACGGGACCGTCTGCTCCGCCCAGGTGACCAGACCATTGCCGCCCACCAGCATGAGGCACCCGATCACCGCCGCCGACAGCCATTGACGGCCCGTGATCGGCGACTGGACCTTGGAACGCGTCAACGCAAACAGGACGATTCCCGCGGTGACGAGTCGAACGCCGGCCATGGTGAACGGCGGGATCGTCTCGATCGCGAACTTGATCACCAGATACGTGGAACCCCAGACCACGTACACAATGGCAAAGGCGCCCGCGACGGCGAGGAGCGGTGTCGAGGCGCGTGACGGCGTTGATTTCATAAACCCTTCAATAACAAGGTGGGACCGAGCTTATTCTGGGGGCCAATCTTGTTGCTCGACCGGCTTTCGAATCGGTCGTATTGATTGGCCTTGGTCAGTTCTCAGGGCGCACTACCTTCGACTTTTGTGAATCCCTCCGGAAGTTTGAACGCAAACGCGTCTTCCTCGAGCTTCGGATCGACCACAATGTCGGTCACGGTCGTCTGTCGATAGAGCGAGGCCCCTTCAGGATCGATCATATGGCGTTTGACGCGACGAGGCAGCCAATCCTTGTTGCCAAAATACCACAGCGCCTTCTGAGCCTGGTTCGCGTATTCGACGCTGACCCCCACGCATTCCACATCCTCAACCTTTTCGACGCCGAGATAATCGAGCTTCGGGGCATTGATCTCGTCCTGGAAGGGATTCGGAATGACGAATTCGTACATGGGGAAATAACGCAGGGCCATTCGATAGTATCCCAGCGCGGAGGGATCGTTGCCGACGTAGGCCGTCTTCGTCTTCTTGCTAATCACGTAGAATTGTTTGCCGTCCGAGCCCACAACGGTCTCGGCTACCTCAGATGATCCGGCCGGTCGGGCTTCGATGTGGAACAAAAATTTCTCCGGCTTTTCTCCGTCCCAGTCGGTCATGAGCACACGGCCGCCCATTTCGTTGGTGTGGTACTTGGGGGTGTCCAATCGCCGGATATCAATCTTGTAACTAACGACGTTGACCGCGTCCGTCGCCTCGTTCGCCTTGGTCAGGATTTCTTTCGGATCGGTCAGTTTCGTCTTGGCCTTAGCGCCCGACTCGTCGGACGGCTTTGATTCGCTTTTCTCAGGGGACGAAACCGGCGCGGGATTGGCGGGCGTCGGAGCCGGACCATCCGGCTTTGGGTCTTGGGCGAAAGCCGTCGAACCAACCAGAATCACGGCGCAGAACATAAGCGGTTTCATGGCCGACATGGTTTTTCCTCCTGGGTTCGGTTCGCGCGGTTCGGCGGGCGAACGGGTCGTATTATACCGCCCGGAGTCGGCTGCGTACAGCCGCGCCACCTTAGGAATGGGCCTTCACCTCAACCAGCCAGCAGCCGCGACACGTGGAGGGCCACACAATCAGACAAGGCCGCCAAATCGTAGCCGCCTTCAAGAACGCTAACGAGCCTCCCTCGACAGAGGCGGCGGGCGGCTTCGACGACTCGATCGGTCATCCAGCCGAACATCTCGGTTGTGAGTTCCAAGGGGGCCAGCGGGTCCCGTTCGTGGGCGTCAAACCCGGAGGAGATCAGCAGGAACTCCGGTTGGAATCGTTCGATGGCCGGCAGGATCGGATCGGCAAAGGCCCGCTGCCACTCCGCGTCTCCGCTAGGCGGCAGCATCGGGATGTTGATCGTGAACCCCGCACCCGCCCCTCGACCCCGTTCCGATGCATAGCCGGTTCCCGGGTAGACGATCCCGGGATGTCCGTGCATGCTGATAAACAAGACCCGCGGATCGTCCTCAAAGATGTGTTGCGTGCCGTTGCCGTGGTGAACGTCCCAATCCAGGATGGCCACCCGCGACAGGCCGTGCCGGTCGATCAGGTATTGCGCGGCAATGGCCACATTATTGAGCAGGCAAAACCCCATCGACAGATGCCGCTCGGCGTGGTGACCCGGCGGGCGGACCGCGCAAAAGGCGTTGTCGATCCGCCCGGCCATCACTTCGTCCACCGCGTTGACGACGCAACCGGCGGCGAGACGGGCGATCTCAAAACTTTCGGGGCAGATCGAGCTGTCGGGCACGTCGATGTATGGCCAGCCTTCGGTGCAGGCCTTTTTCAATCTTTGAAGGTAGGAATCCTGATGGACCCGCCGGACCAACTCCATGTCGATGGGAGAAACCGAGATCGGAACGCATTCCCGATCGAGCCCGCGTTCGGATAGCGCCTTCGCAATGGCGGCCAGCCGCTCCGGACGTTCCGAATGTCCGGGACCGGTCCGATGCTGTTGAAAGCGTTTGTCCTGGGCTAGTCCTGTCCTGGCCACGATTGGTTCCACCCTTGCATGCTCACCTCGTTCACGCCATTAGTTTAGGGCCCTTCACGGTCAGTGCCCGCCTGTTCTTTGCCTTTTGGTTGAATGATCGATAAAATCAAAATGTCAGTCGCCTGTGCTAAAGAAGGTTCACTGTGCACCAACGATCGAAGGTCTGCAACGCAATCGTCCTTACCGCACTCATTCTAACCGCTTTGACCGCTACAACCCGTTCGAGTGGTGAGCTTGTTTTGATCGGCGGTTCACCCAACGGGACAATCTACGACGTAAGTACAACGACGGGATTGGCAAGCAACCCCCGAGAGACCGGAATCACCGACTTGTCCGCCCTTGCTTTTGATCTGGAGGGCGTTCTTTATGCGGCAGGCGCCGATGAAGAAGGGATCGGGAATGCCTTGTACACGGTGAATCCTGCAACAGGGGTCGCCCAGCGCGTTGGAGGGCTGGTTTTCGGAACCCGTGACTTTGAATACTCTCCATCATTGTCTGTTCTGCTCGCTGTCGTGGCTCCCCAAGGCGGTGGAACAAGCCTTTACCGAATAGATGCGGAATCGGGGACCGCCGTGAATGTGGGGCCCTTGGAAGCCATTAGCGCCTCGTTGGCGGTCTCGCCCTTAGGGAATATATATCTTTTGGAGGACCGGTTCGACGAGCTCCTTGAGATCAATCCGTCCGATGGCGCTACGCTCCGGCAATTGGCGCTCGACGTGTCCTTTGGCACGACCGGTTCGGTTTTCTTAGACGAACGAACCCTTTTCGCCGTCGATGGTGCTGCTCCCTCTGCGCATCGAAGTCTTTTTCGTATCGATGTCTTGACCGGAAATATCGACGAGATTGGGAACACCGGCCTTACCAGCGGACTCACTTCACTTGCGCTGGTGCCAGAGCCTACGTCACTTGTCTTAATGGCTCTCGTCCTTGCGATGCTTCTCTTGAGAAATTAGCAGGACAAAGTACGTCGAGGATCTTGGAACAATCGGATGGACTTCACTCTGCCGCACGCGCTCGAAGTGCTCGAACGGACTCCGCGAGTCCTCCAGTCCCTGCTGGGCGGATTGAGCGAACCGTGGGTCCGCAGCAACTATGGTGAGTCCACGTTCAGCCCGTTCGATGTCGTCGGCCACCTGATCCACGGTGAACGGACCGATTGGATGGTCCGGGTTGATATCATCCTGCGACACGGGGAAGAACGTGCGTTCGAGCCGTTCGACCGCTACGCGATGTATCGCGAGAGCCAGGGAAAAACGATCACGGACCTCTTGGCTGAGTTTGCAGAGCTACGCCGGTCCAATCTGGCTCGGCTTCGCGCGATGACTTTGACCAACAATCAATTGAACCTACGCGGTCGTCACCCGGCCCTCGGGCCGGTCACACTTCGACAACTCCTGGCCACGTGGGTCGTGCATGACATGAATCACCTGCATCAGGTCGCCAAGTGCATGGCCTACCAATACCGCGACGAAGTCGGCCCTTGGCGAGCGTATCTGACGATCTTGCCGCAATCCTAATCTTCAAGTTGGCGCGGATGAAAGAAAGTAGGGACTACTCTTCTTCCACGGCAATATCGTCGTCGGTTAGCACCGGAGCGCCTCGGTTGGGAACCACGTACGCGTAATAATCCGGCTCCTTGGAATTCGCTTTTCGATCATTCGGGATGACCACCAGCCGGCTGACTTCGGTCATAGGGCCGGAAAGGTAGACCTTGCCCTCTTTGGTCTTGTACTTCCAGAGACGTGCCAGTTTCGTGCCGCGCATGGACACAATGTGACGCCGACTTTGCCGTCGGTCAATTCTGATCGGCAGCTACCGCTGTCTGGCGTTGGATCCGCACTCGGACGCCGGATACCCCGGTATTAACTGAGTGTCGTCGGAATCGTTCGGAGCTTCGAGACCCGTGTACCGGCGGATGTTGCCCGCCAGCCAGATGTTATCCGAGCGCGTGCCGAAAAGCGGCGTCGTCATCCACAGGACGCTGCCGTTCAACGTCAGCACGCTCTGTCCGCGGCCACGATGGGCGGGCGAATTGGTCTTGTCCGGGTCGACCGTCGCGTTGAACTTCGCCCGGGTAAACAACGGGCTGCGATCGCCCAAATATGCCACCGTCGCGTCCGGCCGGACGTTCGGCGATTCCCCGGAAAGGTTCAACGAATCGTAACTGGTGTTGCACGCGGTTGGAAAATCGTCGGCGCGACACACCGTTTCTCGGCAAAGCGGCTTGGCATCCGCGTCGGACGGGCAGATGAAATCCTCGGGCTTGGGACCATGTTCCAACTTAACCAACAGGAATACGTGGCGGCTGTTTGAGGCGTATTGCCGTTCCGGTCCGGCGTCCGGCAGCCACGCCGCGTTCCGAACGTATCCGGCGTAGGGCAATGCCCCGCCAAATGTCTCCTGATAGGTGCTCGTCCCTCGATACAACGCCCCCAAATGACTGGAGCAGACCGTTTGCCGCGACTTTTCCCGTGCTTCGGACAACGTGGGCCATGCGATCCCCATCAACACGGCCACGCACGCCGCCGCCGCCAGAATTTCTCGAGTCCGAAACCACGACGCCCCCACCGACCGTCGCGGCGGAGCGTCGTTCGCTAAAGCAAGCGGGCGGGCAGCTTTTCGCTCATCAACAAAACGGAGGACGCGATCGGCCAGGTTCGGTAGACAGGTGGGCGGCTGCCAGTGATCCAGCGGCTGAAGCATTCGGCCCATCCGTCGGCTGTCAGCCTCGAATTCGGTGTCGCGACGCAACTCCTCGTCGCAGCGGGCCCGCTCCTCGGCATCGAGCTGACCCAAATGCCACCCCAGTAACAAATCCTCTCGATGCGGTCCGTGCTGATTCATGCGTCGTTATCCATCTCCCGCGAAGCTCGCCCCCGCTATGAACCTTCTTTCGCCTTCTCAGTCACGTTCTGTCGATACCGCTCGCCGAACCAAACCACCGCCGCGTGCAACCGGCTTTTCACCGTACCCAGGGGTACGTCCAAGATCACCCCAACATCCTTATAAGGAAAGTGATGATAGTAGGCCAAGACGAGCACCTCACGCAGCTTGTCCGGCATGTCTTCGACGATATCCCTCACAATCCTGCGCTTTTCCTCAACGGTCACGTCATCGTCGGGTAGGTCTCCGGCGGCCGAGAAGAGGTCGATAAAGCGCTGCCGAACCTCGTCCTCGTTACCAACCTGGGCCTCGAACGATACTTCCTTCCTCCGGTTTCGTCGGCGCAGATGGTCGCGGGCCTTGTTCGCCGCGATCGTGAACAGCCACGGCTTGAACCGCCGACCGAGATCGAACGAAGCCCCCGACTGATGGACCTGCAGGAGCGTCTCTTGAACCACGTCCTCGGCGGCCATCGAATCCCCGGTCACCCGCTGCGCGAACTGGAATAGTTCCGCCGTATATCGCCGCACCAGCAACTCGAAGCTCGCGGTCCGGCCATGAAGGTGTTCTTGCAGCAGCCGCTCATCCGTTGGCGCGTCCACACCATCATTGTATCCTTACGTCGCTCGATTGTAACGGTTCGTGTGATCATGCGGATTTATCGGTCCGTCAATCGTATCAGGCCTAAGTTCTCGGATGGCGGCTCGACCTCGCGCTAGATTCCTATGAAAAACGACGTGGTATCGCCCTCGATTCCCGGTGGTTTTGGCAGGACGCCCCGGCTGTGCGCCGGTGTTTTGGTCGTTTTTTGTGGATTCTGCCTGGTTTTTGCGCTCGGGGCGGGCGGGGCCATGCCCTTCCCCTTTGTCGGAAACGTGATGTACGTTCCGTCCACTCTGAAACTCAGCCACCCCAGCGTGATCGTCCTAAAGGGCAAACGCCTTTTGTGCCTGTTCGAAGATGGGTCGCTCGTTCGCACCTATCCCATTGACCTCGGCGTCGCACCGGAGGGTCCTAAGATGATCGAAGGGGATGGACGGACGCCCGTGGGGTCGTTCCGAATCGTGAGCAAGAACTTTCACAGCCCGCACCATCGTTTCCTCGGTCTCGACTACCCGAATCGCGAGACGGTCACGCAGGGATGGCTCCGCGGTCTCGTTTCTCACGGAGAGGCCTTCTCGCTCGTGAGCGATCTCGATGCCGGGCGTTGTCCGGACTGGAGCACGACATTGGGCGGCGGGATCGGCATCCACGGCGGTCGGCGAGGAAGGGATTGGACCGGCGGATGCATCGCCCTCGCCAACGAACACATCGAAGAATTGTTTGACGTACTCCGCGTGGGCGATCCGGTCGAGATTCTCCCGTGACCCTGTCCTGGTCGGTCTCCAACTTGTCCACCGAGGCCCTCGGCGCACTCGCCGATGCGTCGGCGGCTATAAACTCCACGCTCGATCTTCCCAAAGTGCTCGACCAGATCGCCCAGTGCGCCGCAGGAGTGATGCGGGCCGAGGCCAGCTCCGTCCTCACCTATGACCGCCGCCGCGCTAAGCTTGTCTTCGCCGCCGCCGTCGGTCAGCGGAGCTCCTCCCTGGTCGGGAGCGAGTTCGAGGCTGACCTCGGAATCGCCGGCCACGTCCTCAAAACCGGCGAGGCCGCCAACATCGCCGACGTCAAGAAAAACCCGGACTTCTTTAAAGGTATTGACGAGAAAATGCACTTCGAGACCCGAGGGTTGATGGCCGCCCCCATGCTTTATCGATCTGACGTCCTCGGCGTGGTGGAAGTACTCAACCGCCACGGCGGCGGCCACTTCGGCGACGACGACCTGGAATTGCTTAAGGTCTTCGCGAACCTCGCGGCCACCGCCATTCGCAATGCGCAGCTTCACACCGAGCTCAAGAAGGAAAACGCGGCACTCCGCACCTCGCTCATGTCCGGCCCGCCGATCATTGGCTCCTGCAAGGCCTTCAGCGAAACGTTGAAGCTCGCCGACCGCGTCTCCCCGACCAATGCGACTGTATTGGTTACCGGCGAAACCGGAACCGGCAAGGAAGTCCTCGCCAAGTACATACACAACGCTTCGCCTCGCGCAGACAAGCCGTTTATCGCCGTCAACTGCGCGGCCCTGCCCGAAACCCTTTTGGAAAGCGAGTTGTTCGGACACGAAAAAGGTGCCTTCACCGGAGCCATCGCCCAGCACACCGGCCGGTTCGAGCTCGCCGACCACGGCACCCTCTTTCTCGACGAAATCGGCGACATCAGCGCCTCGACCCAGGTCAAGCTGCTTCGATTGCTACAAGAGCGAGCCTTCACCCGTGTCGGCGGAACGAAGACCATCGCCTGCGACGTTCGCATCATTGCCGCGACCAATCGCGACTTGAAGCAGGCAATCGCCAACGGCCACTTCCGCGACGATCTCTACTACCGCCTCAACGTCTTTCCGATCCACGTTCCACCACTGCGCGATCGCCGTCAGGACATTCCCGCATTGGCCGAGCATTTTACCGCCACCTCCAGCCGCGACCTGGGTGTCCACGCCCGCGTTGTCTCCGCCGAGGCCCAGCGCCTCCTTACCGCTTACGATTGGCCCGGAAACATCCGCGAACTGGTTAACGTCATTGAACGGGCGGTGCTCATGTGTGACGGATCCGAGCTGCTCCCGTCTCATTTGCCGCCGGAGATCGTCTCCGGCGAGAAGCGGCCCATCGGGGCCATTCGAATGTCCCCCGCCCGGCCGGTCGGCACCGGTTCGTCTATTTCAACCGGTGGCCACGGACATGATTCTTCCGTCGGTGCTGGTCATCGCAATCCCAGCGGCGCGATCGAGTCGATCGACGGCGACGTAGGCACTCCCTTGGGCCTGCGTGAAAGTGAACGTGCCTTTATCGTAAAAGCCCTGCGCGAGAATCATTGGAACCAGTCCAAGGCCGCCCGCGCCCTCGGCATCAGCCGCGACAACCTCCGCTATCGTCTCAAGAAGTACAACATCACCCGCGATGACGGCTGAGTCGTTTCCATCGGATTCCGAGACCTGCATGAACGCATCGCACGCCGGCGACCCGCTCACCCACCGCCATTACCGATACTACGACCTCATCATGGCCATGTTCGTCACGGTTATCCTTTGTTCCAACCTCATCGGTCCGGGCAAAGTCTGCCGCGTTTTCGACATTACCTTCGGCGCCGGAAACCTCTTCTTTCCCATCAGCTACATCTTCGGAGACATCCTCACCGAAGTGTACGGCTACGCCCGCACGCGGAAGGTTATCTGGGCCGGTTTCGTGGCCATGATCTTCGCCACGATCATGAGCTTCGCCGTCGTCCATATGCCAACCGACTCTGGGGAGCCGTTCAACGAGCGCATTCAACCCGCCCTCGAACTGGTGTTTGGCAACACGTGGCGCATCGTACTCGGTTCGATCCTGGGATACTGGTGCGGGGACTTCGTCAATTCCTTCGTGCTCGCGAAAATGAAACTATTGACGCGCGGACGTTTCCTCTGGACCCGAACGATCGGCTCCACTCTCACGGGTCAGGCCGTTGACAGCCTCATCTTCTACCCACTCGCCTTTTATGGCATCTGGACGACGGGAAAAATGATGGAAGTCGTTGCCTTCAACTTCCTCTTCAAAGTCGGCGTCGAGGTTATGTTCACACCGATCACCTATCTCGTGGTCAACGCCCTCAAGCGTGCCGAAAACGAAGACTATTACGACCGTTACACCAACTTCACACCATTCTCCCTCCGAGATTGATCCCCACAGAGAATTGAAACTTGCCGTCCCTAAATCCAAAGTCTACACTTATCCCGGTTTTTTAGTCCTGACTTCCTGTCCTGAGATGGGAGAGCCCTGATGGCCGTTATAGCCACTACACATCGACCCGCGATTCTGGGAGGCGAGCGCGCGGTCACGATCGACGCGACGCACGCGAACCGCTGGCCAATAATCACGGATGACGACGTGGCCGCCGTCACGGACGTACTTCGTTCGGGCGAGCTTTCGTTGCACTCCGTGACTCGCGCCCTGGAGGACGACTACCGACGGTTTTTCGGGGTGAAGCACGCCCTGGCCTGCTGCAATGGGACTTCGGCCATCTTCGCTGCTTTGCATGCGTTTCGATTGGAACCCGGCGACGAAGTCCTCGTACCATCGGCGACCTACTGGGCCTCGGTCATGCCGGTGCTTTGGTGCGGGGGCGTGCCGATCTTTTGCGAAACGGAGGAGGAACAACTGGGCTTCGATCCGGATGACGTAGAGCGCAAGATCACCGCCCGGACCAAGGCGATGGTAGTTGTGCATCTGTGGGGCATGCCGTCGAAAATGAACCGGCTGATGGAAATTGCTCGGCGGCACCGGTTGAAAGTGTTCGAAGATGCGTCACACGCCCACGGGGCGAAGTTTCACGGCCAATCCGTGGGGTTGTTCGGTGACGCCGCGGTGTTCAGCTTGCAAACCAACAAACTTGCCCCCGCGGGTGAGGGCGGCATTCTGATCACTAACGACGACGCAATCCACGAACACGCGGTGTGTGTGGGCCACTTTGAGCGTGTGCTACACCTCGAAACGGCGGCGCGGCGCTTCGCGGGTACAGGCTTTGGCATGAAGCACCGGATGGCGCCGCTGTCAGCAGCCGTGGCACGCGTTCAGCTACGGCACCTGGCCGAGCGAAACAAGCGGCGTAATGAGAACATCGAATATCTATCGGGAAAGCTGGAGCGGCTGGGGCTGAACACGTTCCCCGCGCCCAACGGTGTGAGCCGCGTGTACTTCCAGTTCATCGTCGAGAACCAGGAGCGTCGAACGGGTTTGAGCACGGACCGGCTCGCAGCGGCTGTACAAGCCGAAGGGTGCGACGTCGTTCCCTGCCGCTATCCGCTCCTGCATCAGCAGCCGGTGTTCACCGAAGATCGCTACATCGAGATCGCCCGCTTGAGGCACCTGCCTCGCGAGCAGCTCCCCGTCTACAAAGCCGACGCGTTGCCGCGGACGGCCGCGGCCAACAAGCGGATCATGCAATTGCCTTCATTTCCCAACGCGGGCCGGGAATTGTTGGACCAATATGCGCAGGCCTTCGAAAAAGTAATTGGCGCTGCCGACGAGATTTCGCGGATCGAACTTCGATCGTAGCTCGAACGGGTGGAATAATCCCATGATCGACTCCGCGGCGCGACGCCGTGAAATCGACTGTCTAATCCTGGGCGGCGGGATCACCGGAGCCGGAGTGGCCAGGGACGCCGCCATGCGCGGTCTGCGAGTTATGCTCGTTGATTCGCATGACTTCGCGTCGGGGACGAGCCATCTCACCTCCAAGCTGGTTCACGGCGGGCTGCGATACCTGGAACATGGCCGATTTCGACTGGTTATGGAGGGGATCGTCGAGCGGGACCGCCTGCTCAACCGGCTCGCTCCCACGCTGGTTTTCCCGTTGCGATTCGTCATTCCCTTCGAGCCAACTCAGGTTCCGAAGTGGCTGTTCACGGTTGCCGGCCTTCAGTTCTACGGGTTTATCGAGTGGATTCGCGGCGGGCGGCGTTCGACTTACATGCTTCGGCGCCAGTTGAAGCGGCGATACCCGCACCTTCGCGACAGCACGATGGCGGCCTCCTTCTGGGATGCCCAGACCAACGACGCACGGTTGGTGATCTCGACCCTGCGAACGGCCAGGGTCGCCGGGGCGGAGCTCCACAATTACACGAAGATCACGGCGGCTCGCTTCGAGGGCGGCGCATGGACCGTGGACCTGTACTGCCCCGTTGAGGCACGCGAATGGACGGTACGCACCCGCAGCGTGGTCAACGCGACGGGGCCGTGGTCGCCGTTGACGGCTGAGCGGTTCGGGGCGCCTCACGCGGAGCTGATGTGGATCAAGGGCAGTCACATCGTGATGCGGCGCCCTGAGCGGTTCGGACGGGACGCCATCGTGATTCGCAGCGTGCTCAATCGACGACCCTTGTGGGTCGTGCCCTGGTACCATCGACTGATCGTCGGCAGTACCGAGTCCATGTACGCCGGAGAGCTGCGAAACGTGCGTGCCTCTCCCGAAGAGATCGAAGACCTCTTCGAGAGTGTTCGGCGCTGGTTCCCGAGTTGGTCCGTGACACGCGGTGACATCTGTGGGGCTTACGCCGGAGTGAGACCGATTATCGACCAGGCCTCTGAGTCGGCCAATCGGGCCTCGCGTGAGCACCGGATTGAGACCGACGCCGCCCGCGGCATCATCACCATTTCGGGCGGAAAGCTCACCACGTTTCGCCGCATGGCCGAGCAGACCGTCGACGCCGTGGAGGCGATGCTCCACCGTGGTCGGACGGCGGATGCTTTGCGGAAGCGGTTGCGGCGAGAGCCCCTCTGGCCACGAATGTCGCGCAAGGGCGCGGCCGGCATGCACAAGGCATTGGCGCCACGGGCGAGGCACTTGGACATCGGGCCGAATCAGCTCGCTCACTTGGTCGGGCACTACGGCGAAGACGCTTCGTTGATTCTGGCGGACGTAGCGATCGATCGACGAAGTGGGCGGCCCCTGATCGATGGATTGCCTCACTGCCTGGCGGAAGTGGCGTATCTGTGCCGCCATGAGCACGTGCGGCACTTGGTTGATGTCATGAAACGGCGGATGCCGATGTACTTCCTCGCCGATTTGGCATCGTTGGAGCGCGTCGTACCGATGATGGCGGAAACCGTCGGCGTGGCATTGGGTTGGGACTCAGCGCGATGCGACCGCGAGGGCGACATGCTAATGAATGATCATGCGTCCGATTTGGGTGGATTGGGGAGCACAGCGTCAACGGTTGACGACTTAGTCCATGCCCAGATGGCGCCCACCGAGCCCGCGCGGGCGGGAAGTTAAGTGCTGTGATACCGTCCTACTTCACGCGTCCGCGATTAACTGAATCGACAGGACCCACCGACGAGATACGACTGCCTTTTCATGCCGGCAGTTTCCAAGCCGCCTCCTGATGTAGTGGCCGGCCACGGTCCTGGGCGGTAACGACTCCGCCACTTCGCGACTACCAGGGGTGGGGCTCGAACCCACGACCTTCTGATCCACAGTCGCTCTTTCGACGTGTAAGGGGTTGTCTCCGCTGTACTTATGGCCGTTTTTCGGCGTCAGAAACTGGGTTCGGACTCGATGCTGACTCGGTTCGGACTCACTTCCGAGAGCAAACCCAGTAGAAACTGACGCCCGGAGTGACGCCCGCACTACACCACAACGTGCTGGCATCTGGCAACGTTGTTCCTCAATAGGTCGTCCGTCTGAATGCCGCCGGGAGTCGGCGTACCACATTCCGGGCAGCGTGGGTCAGCCAGTCCTGTTAGGTTGTAGCCGCACCGGCAGCAAGTCCCTTGATCCCTTCGTCTTGCTCGTCTAAAGGGACCGCGAACGAACGCGACGACTGGCCAGCACGACGTGACCAGTACCGGAAGCCAGCAAGGAATTCTTGTAAACTTCGTGTTGACTCTAAAGCTCATTGCCAAAAACTGTTGCGCACTGCCGAGAATCACGATCTGTCCGTTGCTGATGCCTATCGCTGAAGAAAACTCATAGGATTGTCCTTCTTGAAAATAGATGAGAAATCCGCGCTCCATTGTCGACACGTCCACTCGATTGCCTAGACGGTGCGAGCGTCCCGGACCAAGATCAACGTAGCTAAGGCACCAAAGGGCGATCACCGCCAACACCACGCAACTCGTGGATGCGATCATCGAACGACGAACGAATCGACGAAAGAGGCGGATCAATGATCGATCAGAAGGACGGAATACCTCGCCGACCGCAAGCCACATGTGACGCAGGTTCCTGCGGGTTGCCAGCAGAAAAATGATTACCAAGAAAAACGGAAGCCAGAGGCTGTATTTTCTGGTCCATTGACGGATGATCGTTGTGTCGCCGATTGCGACGGCCGTGTATCCCGTCCCCGTCGCTGGGACCGTGCGTTGCCGGTCAACGTATTCGTCGAGAGGAGTCTTTCCGATGTACGAGACGTTGAAATCTCCGTGGAATGTGCTAATGAACAGTTCGCCGTCGCGGATATGGAGTCCGACATACCATGCACCGGTCAACGGAATCGTAGCTTTTAGCGGGCGGGCGAAGCTGATCCCGCCGAACAGGACCAGCCCGATTGCGATTACCAACAATGCAATCCTGATTACCCTGCGTACCACAGGTTTCCTCCCGCTCCGCCACTCGTGCGGCCCGCTTCCGCTTTATTCTACGTGACAATGGCCCGGCGGTTGCACGCGGCGTCGAGGGAACGGAATTGCACAGGCCGACGACAGCAGCATCAAGGTCGTGAACGTGAGAAGCGTCGTCGGTTCGGGGACGGAGGCGTATGCCCGATCCGCGTACAAAGCGTGCACCGCAGCGGTCGGGTGGATTTCATCCCAGAACAGATAGTCGGCGGGATTCGGGACGACGGTCCCGTTGGCCCTCAAGGCCCGTTGGGTCACGTTGGTCAGTCCGAACGCGGACGGGTTGGCTATTGCCTGTTCCAGCAAGCCGAACACGTCCAGTTCGATGACGTTCACGCCGAGTTCCCCACGCCATCGTGACGCAGAGTGGGCGAGTTCGCCGTTGAACTCGTCGGCGATCGTTCGAGCCAAGCCGATCAAGAACGGATTGCCCAGTTCAATGGCACCCGGAGTACGGCCAAGATCGACCAGGTTGGGTACGAGAATCTCCGTGGCTCCTGCACTCGCCAGCCGCCGCACCGAACGGTCGAGGTTGGCGATAGCGGCGTCTACCGCCGCGAACGGGTTGGGTGGGAGAGACAAGAAGTCGTTGACACCGGCCCATACGACATACAAAGCGTCGGGTGGAATCGACCCCGGCGTCGTGAAGGGCACAATCTGATCGTCGTACACGTCCCTGGTCGTCGCTCCAGCGACGGCTCGGTCGATCAGGGGCACGCCAAGCGATCCAGCCAAATGCTCCACCCAGACCGGCCCGTTGGACCATCGACCTTGGAAATACGGTGGACTCGGAGGGGACGCCCCGCCGGTCAAGGCGTAGTAGTTCCCGTTGTCCGAAAGGCTGTCGCCGAACACGACAAGGTTGTTGAAGATCGGGCTTGCTTCGGCGGCACAGGCAAGGCTGGCGGTCGCCGCGACGGCGAGAACCCGGAGTTTCTTTTCCATGCTGAGCGGCATGATGCACCGAGTGACGCAATCGTTTTCCCCGAAGTTCTGGTCGAGGGACCCTAGTATACCATTTGGTACACTAGGATAGCCGTGCGGGATCGCTTAGGGGAGCCTTTCCGATAAGCGTTCCGGCATCTCGGTGATCCGACGCCCCTCTCTCATGGCCGCTAGACCTTCCTGCACGAGCTTGGCGAACGTATCGACCATCGTGCTCCGACAGGCGTTGGAAAGCAGGTGGAGATTGTACCAATCGGCCTCACGGACGTTGACTGCTCGGTACGGAGTACGCCGTCGCCGCTTGCGTCCGTCGATCGTGTAATGGAGATTCAATCCGGGCATGACGGGTGACAGGGGGGTGGGGAGTTAATCAATAAAACACTTTGTAGCATATACTACACTTATTATCTATTGCTACATTGTAGCCTGTGGGCTGTCTCCTGTCAACGTGTCGTCCGTACCTTGATTCCGGGGCCACGGATTCTAGGTCGACAACGTGTTTCGACCGGTTCGCCGTATGAACCGATCGTCGGGATTTCACGGGCGATCAGGGCCGGAAGGTTGATCGCCGTCACCAGGACCGCACCGCTCGGTCCCGATGGACAAACGGTGGGCGTGGGAGACCCAGCGGCTCAAGCTCGGAGGTGCCTTGAGATCATCCGTGACGCTTTGAACCAGCTTGGGGCCGTGGAGCACGTTTATCGCACTCGCATCCTGCTGACCCGCATCGAGGATGGGAAGCGGTTGCACGGGTGCATGGCGAGTTCTTCCGTGACATTGCTCCCGCGAACACGATCATGCAGGTGTCCCGCTTCATCGGACCGGATTGGCTGGTGGAGATTGAGGCGGACGCTGTCCTTGATGATTAAGGTTCACGGGTGGACAACGGCTGGCCCGTTCAATCGAGCACCAAGTCCGTGATCGTGTACTCGCATTCTGAGTTCACGTGACCTTCGCACTCCGCAGTCAGATACATGGGATGTATGATCGATGATTCGCCGCCCTCTCAGTATCCTCCTGGCAGTGTCAGTCGTATCCACACCGGCTGCAAGCTGGGCGGGATCGAGGCGACATCGGAGCCTCCTGATGGACCAAGCGTGGTTCTGATCCGAACATCGCACTCGCCCGTGTTGTGAATAGACAACGTGACGTTTACCTCACCTGCGTAGTTCCCAACAAGGACGACGCGGTCATCCTCATCGCATTGAAGTACTCCGTCGCTTCCGGGATTCGCTTGAGGCTTCCACACCGTTTCGTGGCAGCAACGAGTCATCCCAACCGCACCGAGTCGCACACAGTCGTGCAACTTTGCAGCAGCAGCCAGCGACGGATGGAACGATCGACGCAAGGACGATTACGCTGATGAATCGATTGTTCATGGTACTTGCCTCAGCTATTCCCACCTCCGAGTCGCTGGACGACGGATGAGAATGATCACGGATTCGGAAGCTGATAGAGCCCTTGACCCGCGTACTTCAGCCTGCCCTGTGCGACGAGCTGGTCCCAGACCGACCGGGGGTACTGATTCGGCGGGGTGATGGCGACGATGCCCGATGACTTCCCGCTTGAAAACGGTCCACGTCCAAGGCTGGATTCTTCGTCGAGCCGTGACAGTTTGAGGCGTTTCTTGAACGCTTGCAACGCCTTCCGAAGCTCTTCAGGTGTCGAAGAACCTGACGGCGATGACGACTCAATCTCAGGCATGATCCGTGCTCCCTAGGTTCAACCTGCCCATCCCGGCTTGAGGGCCGCAACGCCCAGGCTCGTGATGTAATCGCTCGCCGTCGAGTCGGGCGGCAGAGCTTCCGCGACCTTGCGGTATAACGGGTCTTCCCAGTCCGCCATTGCCTTCACGTACTCCGGCTTCGGCGTCAGGACGATGTCGGTCAGTCCAGCGTCTCGGATCATTCGCTCGGTCTCGTCGATCAGGACCGCTCCCGCCACACAACCGACCAATGCCTCGACCATCTGCCGTACAGCGTCCGGCAGTGGTCTGAGTAGGGCCAAGTCCGAGACGGCAACGCGACCACCCGGTTTCAGGACGCGAGCGATCTCCCGCCAGACCTGGGGTTTGTCGGGCGAGAGATTCAACACGCAATTGGAGATGACGACATCGACGGTCGCATCGGCCACGGGAAGATGTTCGATTTCTCCGAGTCGGAACTCCACGTTGTCCAGGCCGGATACTTCCCGATAGGGCTGCGTATTCCGGCGAGCCTTGGCGATCATCTCCGGCGTCATGTCCACGCCAATCACTCGGCCTGTCGTTCCGACTTTTGGTCCGGCGACGAAGGCATCGAACCCACCGCCGCTTCCCAAGTCCAGAACGAATTCGCCGGGCTTCAACGAAGCGATGGCCGTGGGGTTCCCGCAGGACAGGCCCATGTTGGCCCCGTCGGGCATGGAGATAAGCTCAGCATCGGAGTAGCCGATGCTCTTCGCAAGTGCTGAAGCGTCGAACGTGGTCGGACCACAGCATCCACCGGTGCCACAACCGGCTTTTGATTCCTCACGCCGTCCTTCCGCGATGGCCGCGTAGCCTTCTCGGACGATTTCCCGAACGGCGTCGTTGGTTGATGATTGGTTTGTCATGCGTGCCTCTCCCGTGACCTAGCGAATCGGTGCCCATCGATTATACCACCGAACGATCGCTATGAGGGCCAGTTTTCAGGCTTGGAACCTGCTGAATTCCCGTGATTTCTGATGCCCGGCACAACTGCGTCCGACGGCGGCTTGACAAAACGGCAACGGTGAACAATCCTGAAGTTGTCCGGGACGCCGACGGATGCTCACGAGTACCCTACGTCGGGAAAAACGACCGGACCGTCGTACCCTGGGTTTAACGCAAGTTACCAGGCGGTCGCTCACGCGGCCGGGGTCAAATGTCGAGACGACGCTAAACGAAACTCGGCAGCCGGAACCTCAGTGATAAGAGGCTCAACCGACCCGGTTTCTGCTTCCAACGTTCTGTTGGGGGTAGGGACCGTATTTCCTTGTGATTCCCCATATGAGTAATATCATCTAAACGTATTAGCGTAATAGCATCTGGCGAATACAGCGTCGTCCCCCCTTGCTGGAAGGTGACACGATGTGGCACAAATAGACCGCACGATCGATTTCAAGGAGCAGGAGCCGAGGGGCTACGCTTTGTGGTTGTCACGGTCCGAACGGGCGTGCAGGACACGTTCAATCTCTTCGGGCGACATCCCTCGTTCGACCATGCGGCGTTTCAGGTCGTTCTCCGACGTGACCTTCACGCTCTTGAACCAGAACATACCGATGATCGCAACGATCGGGATGGCACAGCCAAGAGCGATACTAAGCGTCGCAGCGTTCCAATGGATTTCCGCCAGCATAATGATGGCTCCTACAGTCTTCGGCAGAGACAACCTTGAATTCGTGAGGATAAGATCATTATTCCGACTGAACAAAAGGAACCCGATCGCTATTAGAACCCGCCTAACGTAACCCGGTGGTGCGAAAGCCGTGTCACAAGGGTGGTCGTGGACATCTCATCGTAAGGTATACCCCGGTGGTCGCAACCAGGATCGCCATCGAAATCAAACCCCATCCCGATAAAGCAGGGATGACGACTTCGTCGCCGATCTTGGTGACGAAGATGTCTTCGCTACCGTTCGATGTGTGCGTATCGACTTCGCCAGAAAAATCAAAATCAACCGACTGATAGAAGCCAAAATGGCGGCGACCATGAAAAAACCGAATCATCATCACGTAACCGGCAATCACTTCCGACAAAGCAATATCTCAAACTCGCTAACCGCGTTCGTCAATCGTCATGTCAGTGGAGCAAACCGTGACCCTTATTAGTGCCGTGTTAGCGTTAGAACGGCAGCAACAATGCCGGAGTCATCAGACCCAGCCCCAAGAAGAACGATCGCATACCCCCTCCAACGCCATCGTCGCCGACACGGCGAACAACACGACTCTCTGGAAATACGACAGAGGCATGATTGATCTCCTTTCAAAACAAGGTTGAAGACTTGAAGTGCACCTTCCGCGATGGAGCCGGTGCCATCACCTGTTCAGGCGACGAACACGAACCGAACGGAACGTTAAGATTATTGCGGGGCTAGGAATGGTGTGGTGACGGCTCCGTAATGGTCGGACGGATTCTATCGGATGGTGTCCAGTTGACTCGTTTGACCTGCGGGTGCATCGTACCGCTCGCGTTACGTCAACAGTTCCTAG
>Ga0137431_1000046_pt1 | contig 70614 bp, 34 predicted proteins | sample EasRivERMZT800_2_FD_104646 | JGI IMG/M metagenome (GOLD analysis project Ga0137431, IMG submission 104646) | Soil microbial communities from meander-bound floodplain in the East River, Colorado, USA - East River MetaG ERMZT800_2 | ecosystem: Environmental > Terrestrial > Soil > Floodplain ... | reverse complement strand
TGGACCGAGTTCGGCGGCAAGACGATCATGCTGCTGGCCGGGATCGCGTTGTTCGGCGAGCTCATTGAGTTTTTGTGTTCGGCCATCACCACCCGCCGGGCGGGCGGCAGCCGCCGCGCCGCGTGGAGCGGACTGCTTGGCGGCATCATCGGCATGTTCGCTCTTTCTTTTCTAGTGCCAATGCCTGTCATCGGAACAATGGTGGGCGCTTTGGCCGGTTGTTTTCTCGGGGCGATGATCGGCGAGCTCACCGTGAAGGACCACATCGGCCAGGGCGCGCGAGTCGGCTTTTTCTCCGCGATCGGTTTCGCTTTGGGCATGTTGACCAAGATCGCGATCGCGGTGGCCATGTCCGGCGTGCTGCTTTTTGCGGTTTTTGATACCGAAAAATAGGAATCGGGGCGCGAGTCGGATCGATTTTGATGCGTTTTTGATCGCTTTTGGTCCGTTTTTCATCCGTTTTCGATCGATTTTTGATGTTTTTTGAACGATTTCGATCGGTTTTTTGATCGTTTTCGTCGGTTTTTAATGTGAGCGCGCTCATATTACCTCCGATCGCGCTGATGCCCGTCCCGATAGATCCACCGCCCGCTCCTTTACAGTCGCGGTACTGATCGCATCCCCTCCATACCTCTAACCCAATAACGCGCACGCCGATCAGAGGGGTACGAAATCGACCGATCAGCGGTTTTCGGGGCAAAAACGAAGGTTGCCTATGAACACCACGGTGAACAGCGATTCCGAGTTGGGGCCATGCCACTTTAGATTGCGGCTACTCCCTCACAACATGGCAGTGCTCCGGATTGCATCTCGCGAGCACCTGCGGTATTAGGGAAGCTTCATTTTTGGCGGAACTCATATGTTCAGGAAGCGGACGTAATGCGTAGAGCAATCCCCACTACCGCGTGTGACTCGCACTTGGCCCCCTTGAGGCTTCGAGTCTTCGTTTACGCATGGATGATCGCGGCGGCTCCGGGCGCGGGAATTGCGTGGGCACAAGCTCGTCAAGGGGCGATCGAGTTATGGGAACGGAGCGGCCGTTGGGCCTACGGTCCCGCACCGAACACGAATTTCGTGGCGGTCGCCGGGGGCTACGGACACAGTCTGGGTCTCAAAGCCGACGGGTCCGTTGTGGCGTGGAGATACAACATCTACGGTCAGACCGACGTCCCCGCACCCAATACGGGTTTCGTCGCGATCTCCGCGGGCGCAGGCCACAGTCTGGGGCTGAAGGCCGACGGGTCCATCGTGGCGTGGGGCGCCAACGGCAGCGGTCAGACCGATGTCCCCGTACCGAACACGGGTTTTGTGGCGGTCGCCGCAGGCCACGGACACAGTCTGGGACTCAAGGCCGACGGGTCCATTGTGGCATGGGGAAGTAACTTCGCCGGGCAACGTAACGTGCCCGCGCCGAACAGTGGTTTCGTGGCGATCGCCGCCGGCAGGGAACATAGTCTGGGGCTCAAGGCCGACGGGTCCATTGTGGCGTGGGAATGCGCCGAGATTCATTGCGACGAGAACCTCTACTGTGGCTGCTCTGTGCCTGCGTCGGCTCCCCCATCGCCAAATAGCGGCTTCGTGGGCGTCGCCGCAGGCGGGGCATATAGTCTGGGTCTCAAGGCCGACGGGTCCATCGTGGCATGGGGATTTGACTATCTGGGGCAGACCGATGTCCCCGCACCAAACATGGATTTCGTGGCCGTCGCCGCCGGCGAGCATCACGGTCTGGGCCTCAAGTCCGACGGGTCGATCGTGGCTTGGGGAAACAACTGGGGTCAAACCAGCGTGCCCGCACCAAACGTGGGTTTCGTGGCGATCGCCGGCGGTCGGGAACACAGTCTCGCCATCCGACGGACCACGGGAGACGCCGATGCCGACGGCGACGTGGACGCGGCGGACCTTGCGGTGTTTGGTGATCATCTCTTCGGTCCCTCCACCGAGCCACCACTTACCGAGTGGCCGCTCTTCGACCTGGACGGCGATGGCGACGTGGACTTACGGGACTGGGCCCTCCTGGAGAGTGACTACGTCACCGGCCCGGACTCCTGAGTCGTGTGCCGGGTCATTGATCACAAATTTTGCCAGGTGGTTCGCGGGCCTAATGACGGCGCGAAAGTAGCGTTGAAGTTCAAGTTGGTTAGGGCAAGTCATCAAGATGCCTGTTACGCACCTCGCGAGCACCGGCGGTATTACTGAAGCTTCGGGGCAGCTCATATGTTCAGGAGGGTGATGTAATGCGTAGAGCAACTTCAGCTACCGCGTGTGCCCCGCGCTTGGCCCCCTCTGGGTTTCGAGTCTTTGTTTACGCATGGATGATTGCGACGATTCCCTGGGCGGGAATCGTATGGGCACATGCTCGCCAGGGGGCGATCGTGGCGTGGGGAACCAACGGCTACATTGACGCCAACGTGCCCCCACCCAACTCGGGTTTCGTGGCTGTCGCCTCGGGCGGGAATCACAGTTTGGGTCTCAAGGCCGACGGGTCCATCGTTGCGTGGGGCTCCCCCCCTGATCAAACCAATGTCCCCCCACCCAACACGGGTTTCGTGGCCATCGCCGCAGGCTACCGTCACAGTCTGGGCCTCAAGGCCGACGGGTCCATCATGGCGTGGGGAGCCAACGGCAGCAGTCAGACCAATGTCCCCGCACCGAACACTGGTTTCGTGGCGGTCGCCGCAGGCGACGATCACAGTCTGGGCCTTAAAGCCGACGGGTCCATCGCAAGGTGGGGATACCAGGGCGTCTTCGGTCAGGTCCGCGTTCCCGTCCCCAACTCCGGTTTCGTTGGCATTGCCGCGGGCGGGGGATACAGTCTGGGGCTCAAGGCCGATGGGTCCATCGTGGCTTGGGATTGCATCGGGTTCGACTGCGACGAGGACCAATGTTATTGCTTTCCGCCAGAGGATCCCCCTTCGCCGAACAGCGGCTTCGTGGCCATCGCCGCGAATGAAGCATACAGCCTGGGTCTCAAGGCCGACGGGTCCATCGTAGCGTGGGGCTACGACGGTCCAATCGACGTCCCCGCACCGAACACGGGTGTCGCGGCCATTGCCGCGGGTGGCGGTATGGGTCTCAAGGCCGACGGCTCCATCGTGGCGTGGTGGGGATACGATCCCCCCGCTCCCAACATCGGTTTCGTGGCCGTTGGGGGCTATCTGGCCATCAGACGGGTAACGGGAGATGCCGATGCCGACGGCGACGTGGACGCCGCGGACCTTGCGGTGTTTGGTGATCATCTCTTCGGTCCCTCCACCGAGCCACCACTTACCGAGTGGCCGCTCTTCGACCTTGAGGGCGATGGCGACGTGGACCTACGGGACTGGGCCCTCCTGGAGAGTGACTACGTCACCGGCCCAGGTTCGTGAGTCGTGTGCGTGGTCATCGACCGTCGGCCACGCGCATCCCTCGACCGCACCTCAAGCAGTTTGGCTCACCGCGGGGCGGTTCCGTAGACGTCGAGCTTACCGTGTTTTCTCCGGGCGGAGCGCTGTTGATAGGCTCGGGCGCCGGCGACGATAGCGCGAAACAGTTCTCGCCAAGTTGCGTCGGGACCACCGACTGCCCGCAGATAGCGCTCGAGGAACCTAGCCAGGTCTGTGCGGGTTGCGCTTTGGTAGCCCCATAGGCTGGCCACGAGACGGATGAGGGCGGCGCGATCGATCAACGGCTCCCACGGGAGACGGCGGCGGAGTCCGTCGAGGTCCACGAGCCAGGCGGTCGGGGGGCCGCCGGCGCCGTTCCAGTTTTTGAGCAGAATGTTTGATGCTTTCAGGTCCCGATGCCGCCAGCCGGAGCGATGAAGGCGGGCGAAGAGGTTGGCCACGCATTCAATAAGCGCCTTCTTAATCCCATGACGGCGCGTTGTATCGAGCCGGGGTAGCAGTGACAGGACGATCTGATCGAGATCGACCAAGCCGTCGAGAAACTCGGTCACGAAAATCGAATGAGGGGTCTTGCCGGATGATTCAACGATGGCCACTGGTCGAGCGGTGTTAACGCCCGCGGCCAGCAGAGCGCATGTTCGATGAAGGTTTCGGCGAGCCCGGGTCCCGCGAAGCAGGGTTGCGATTTGCCCCCCCCACCGCTGAAGCGATGCACCACCCGGCCGATGGAGTTTGGCGATGATATCTAGCCCGCCGTCCGGCCAGGTGAGTCGGCCACGGAAAACCTCGACAGTCGGTGAATACTTCAGAGCCTGATAATTCTGGATGGCCTGCGGATCGGCCGCGAATTGGGATAGAACGTTGTGCCACATGGTGTCATCGAGGCGGGCGAGAGAGTCAGGCAGAAAGCGCGATGGGCTGATGGTTAGTTGCACGGGCGTCAGAGGGTAAGCCCGCTGAAGCGGGCTGAAAAGAGGAAGAAGAAAACAGGGTTGGGCTGACCCGGTCCTAAAAGGACCGGACTAGTCCCGGCTGCGCCGGGGGAAAGCCCCGTGAACGGGGCTATTCAACTATCGGTACTGGTATCATTTGCCAGCGATCAGAGCCGCGACCGTCAGGCAGCGGGCTTTTCAGCCCCGCGAACGGCAAGACCGCTTGCTCACGCGCGCGGCTCTGTTCAAACGAGACCAGTACCCAAGTATCGCTTTTTTTCAGCGCCGGGGACAAGCCCCGACGCTACGCGGTTCGACGTTCACTGCTTTTCGACTCGTTCCTGCCAGGCAGCGTCGACCTCGGCCAGCAGCCGCTCCGCCTCCTCCGTTTCTTCCTGAAGCTCGGCCAGGGCTTCAGGGTCGCGGCAGAGCGCGGCATCGCCGAACTTGGCCTGCAAGACGCCCAGCTCCGTTTCCCGCTCAATGACCAGGGCCTCCAATTCCTCAATGGACATTCGGTCGTATGGCGAGGCTTTGGATTTCGTTCGGCCATCCGTCGCCTTCGCGCGATCACCCTTTTCGGCTTTACTCCGGCTCGATTTCTTGGCGGCGGGTTTCGACGTAGATGGAGATTGATCTTCCGCCGAGCGATCCGCAACCCGACGGCCCTCCGTTTCTTCCAGATAGTACGAGTAATTGCCCGCGTAGACCGTGGTGCCTTCCGGCCGCATGACCATCAACCGATCCACCATGCGATCGAGGAAGTATCGGTCGTGGCTCACGGTGATGATCGTGCCGCCGAACTCGGCAAGGGCTTCTTCCAAGACCTCGCGCGAAGGGATATCCAGATGGTTGGTCGGCTCGTCGAGGATCAAGAGTTCGGGGGACTTGAGAATCAGAGTGGCCAGTCGAACTCGCGATTGTTCACCGCCGGAAAGGAGGCCCATCGGCTTGAAGACGTCGTCGCTCTTGAAGAGGAAGCGGGCGAGGTAGGAGCGGGCAGCGTGTTCGCTGAACTCCGGCCGGACGGCTCGAATCTCGTCCACGACTTGGCGGGCGGGGTCCAGTTCGGTGTGTTCCTGGGAGTAATAGCCGGTGGACGCCCGCTGCTCGAAGCGGACTCCGCCGGCCAGGGGTGCCACTTCGCCGACGAGGATTTTGAGCAAGGTGGTCTTGCCGGTGCCGTTGGGGCCGGTGATGCCGAGTCGCTCTCCGGCGGTGACGCGGAAGTTCAGGTCGGTGAAGAGGACTTTGTCGCCATAGCGCATTGTAAGGCCCTCCCCGCGCAGGAGGTCGCCGCCTTTCGTCTCGCGTTCGTCGAATGAAATCCGCACGGACTGCTTAGTGCGCGGTGCTTCAGTCACGAACTCTCCGGCCTTCATCCGTCGCTCCAGGCGCGTGCGGCGGCCCTTGGCTTCGGCGCTGCGCTGGCCGGCGAGGTGCTTGGCGATAAAGTTCCGTTCCTTTTCGATGAATTCGCGGTCTTTCTCGAATTGGCGTTCGATCGTCAGTTCGCGGATGGCTTTGGTCTGGGCGTAATTGGAGTAATTACCAGGGAAGCTCGATACGCGCCGATAGGCCAGTTCAAGCACCCGATCGCACAAGCGGTCGAGCAGATAGCGATCGTGCGAGATGATGACCGCGCCGCCGTGGTGGCCAGTGAGGAATTTCTCCAGCCAGCGGACGGCGTCGATGTCGAGATGATTGGTCGGCTCATCGAGCAGGAGGAGCGGCCGGTCTTCGAGCAACAGCTTGGCCAGTGCCGCGCGGCATTTTTGCCCGCCGGACAGGGTGGACATGAGTTGCTGTTGATCGAGAGCCGAGAACCCGAGGCCGCCCATGATCTCCTGCAAGCGCGTCTCAAAGGTGTGCCCGCCCGCGGCGATGAACTGGGCGTGCAACCGATCGTACTTGTCCATCAATTCGCCGAGGTTGGGGTCGTGGGCGGCGGCAGCCATCTCTTCCGACACGGCGTGGAGTTTGGTTTCGAGAGCGAGGAGATCGGCGAAGACGCTGCCGACCTCTTCGTGGAGCATCCGGTCGGCGGAGACCTCTGGCTCCTGCTTGAGATAGCCGATTTCGAGGCCTCGAGCCCGGGTCACCGTACCGGTGTCGGGTGGGAATTCGCCGGCGATGAGTCGAAAGAGGGTGGTCTTTCCGGCGCCGTTGGCCCCGATGAGGCCGACGGTTTCGCCGGAATGGAGCTCAAACGACGCCCCGTCCAGCACGAGCTGGGTGCCGAATTGCTTGACGACGTTCTGCACGGTTACGGAGGCCATGAAGCATCTCAGTCTCACGGCCTAACGCGGCATCGTCAACCAAAACGAGAAGCTTCTGAACAAACAAATAGGGGCACGCCCGCTCCGTTGGATTGTTGACCGGCCTATGGTCGTTTGTTAGACTGATTGGTAGTCATCCTTCCAGACCGCACAGGGGCCGCTACGTGAAATGAGGTCGATCATGTGCACCCATTTGAAAAAAACAAACCGGCCGGCAATGTTGTGGCTCGCGCTGCTCGCGGCGCCGTCGTCGGCGCAAACGACGCGCTACGTCGACGTCGCGAACTGCCCCGGACCCGGATCGGGGACGCAGCCCGATCCATTCTGCTCCATTCAGGACGCGGCTGATGTTTCGACGGGTTCGGATTTGGTCCTGGTGGCCCCCGGCACCTATAACGAATTCATCGACGTTTTCGCGAACTCGTCAATCGTGATTCGCAGCGTGGCCGGGCCGCAATCGACGATTGTGACGGCGCCGACGCCGGATAAGAGCGTGGTGACGTTTAACACGGGTGGATTCACGATTGACGGCTTCACGATCACTGGCGGCGATGCGACGGCCGGCGGGGGCATGATCACGATCCACAACAACTGCTTCGTTAACCGATGCATCTTCACGGGAAACCAGGCGTTCCGTGGCGCCGGCTTGTTCAACAACGGGGCGTATCCGATCATCACGAACTCCCTGTTTTACAACAACTCCGCCTCCAACGGCGGCGGTGGCATCTACAACGATCACGGCTGGGTGACGTTGATCAACTGCACGGTGGTGAACAACACCGCGGGGGTCAATGGCGGCGGCATCTTTCTTTCGTCCACCCCGGTCGTGAAGAACTGCCTCTTCTGGAACAACACCGACGCCGGGGGATTGGACGAGTCCGCGCAAGTTCACGTTGCCCCCTCGACGAACTACACGCTCCGCTATTCGTGCATCCAGTTCCTCAGCACACTGAGCGGAGTGGGCAACATCGGCCTTGACCCGATGTTCACCGACCCGGCAAGCGCGGATTTTTCGTTGCTGCAAGGCTCGCCGTGCAACGACGCGGGCGAAAACGCTCCGATGGCGGGTTTCACGATTGATTTGGATGGCGGACCTCGATTTGTGGCCGACGCGGCGGCACCGGACACGGGCGCTGGGTCACCGCCTTTGATTGACATGGGAGCCCATGAGTTCGGCAACGATTGCAACGGCAACGGCGTCGACGACGCCGCGGACATCAAGATGGGCACCAGCGACGACTGCAACACCAACGAGATTCCCGACGACTGCGAGCCGGATTGCAACAACAACATGACCGCTGACAGCTGCGACATCACGGGCGGCATCAGTGAGGATTGCGCCAACGACGGCATCCCAGACGAATGCGAGGCGGACTGCAACGAGAACCTAGCCGCGGATTCGTGCGATATCCTGGTGGGAACGAGCGAGGACTGCAACGGGAACCGCACGCCCGACGAGTGCGACCTCGCGTCGGGGAACAGCCCCGACGCCGACGAGAACGACGTGCCCGACGAATGCGAACAACCGGTGGCCGTCGCCCTCGGCAGTCGTTACATCTCCATCGTTCCCGCCCTGGGCGAAGCGAACCTGGCCATCCACATCAGCTCGCCACAATATCCATGCCTGGACAAATATGTATCGTTCACCGGGGCGGTGGTGGCGACGCCGGTGTTTCTGCCGCCGGGCTCGTGGCACGAGGTGTACGCCCGCGGGTCGGAGATTGTTCCGAACACGACGTACGAAGTGCGGGCCGAGTTCAGCGGCGGTCGCCGCTCGACGCCTGCGGTGGTCACCACGTATCACTTCGGCAAAGTCGTCAACAATACAGCCACGACCAGCTTTCAGGATATCTCCGCGGTCGTGGACGTGTTTCGGGGTATTCCCGGGGCCTATCCCTACACCCGCGCGGACCTTCACCCGTGCAGCCCCAACGCGACGGTGAATTTCTCCGACGTGGCCCACGACGTGGATGCGTTTCGTGGGTTCAGCTTTTTCAGCTATTGCCCGGCGCCGTGTCAGTAGCAAGCAGCCGCTAACCATCCTTGCACGTAGGCTTGTCCCTTCCGGTCAACGCGGAGAATCAGGCCCACTAGCCACACGACCATCGGCCGGTCGGGTCATGAGACCTTATCTTGACACCCGCTCATAAAAATAGTGAAACTTCTTTTACCTGTTAGGAAACTGTTTGTAGCCTAAACAGGCGATTGTCAGCCTGTATGGGACGGGTTAGCACCTTCTTAGCGCAGTGCGCCTCAGAAGTCCTGAGACGGCGCCGGGCACCCTTGTTGTCCACAGGGTCTTATGAATGGAGGTATCCCATGACGCGCGTTCCGACATCGTTCGCTTTGATCGCGGGTTCGCTTTTGGCATTTGGTACCGGCGTAACCCACGGCTCGGTCATCGGTGGTCCGATTGTCAATCCGTCGAACGGTCACACCTATTACCTGCTGGCATCGGCTACTTGGACCGACGCGGAGGCCGAAGCCGTCTCGATCGGCGGGCACCTCACCACGGTGAACGATCAGGCCGAGCAGGACTGGATTGTGGCCACGTTTGCCAACTTTGGCGGTACCCCACGCAGCCTGTGGATCGGGCTGACCGATCAGTCCAGCGAGGGGATCTTCAGCTTCTGGATCAACGGAGAGCCGATCGGGTTCACATTCTGGTGGCCCGGCGAGCCCAACGACTGCGGCGGATTGTTCGTGGAGGACTACGTCCACATGTTCCCGTCGACTGATGCCCGATACCCACACTGGAATGACATACGCAACGATGGATGTGGTCAGTGCGGCGAGTGCTTCGCGCCAAACGGAGTGGTAGAAGTAGTACTTGGGCCAGCGATATCCTGCTTCACCAGCCCCTCATCGTGGGCTACCTACGACTACGGCGCGGACCCGTTGGGCTGCTCGCAAGACCCGACCTGCATCCACCCCGATGGATACGCCAACGCGCTCTTCGACGGTCGGTATGTCTACTTCATACCGGATTATGACGGCAGTTTCCATGGCGAGTTTCTTCGCTTCGATACGACCGGAGGCTTTGGCAACGCCACATCATGGGTTACCTACGACCCCGGCGAAAACGGCGTAGGAAGCGACCCTGATGGGTACGTCGGCGCGGTGTTCGACGGACAATTTGTATACTTTGTGCCGCAAATCAACGGTTCGGAGTACAGCGGCGAGGTGCTGCGTTTCGATACGACCGGTGGATTCACCGACGCGGCATCCTGGGATGCTTACGACCCCGGCGCAAACGGCGTGGGAACCGACCCCGACGGTTTCAACGGTGGGGTCTTCGATGGTCGATACGTCTATTTTGCGCCAGTTTTTAACGGAACCGAGCCGCACGGCGAGGTTCTTCGCTACGACACCACGAGTCCATTTGGCGATGTCCTATCTTGGGCCGCCTACGATGCAGGGGCCAACGGTGTCGGCGTGGACCCCGATGGATACGTCGGCGGCGCCTTCGATGGAAGGTACATCTATTTTTCGCCGCAGTACAACGGCACCGAGTTTCATGGCGAAGTCCTCCGTTACGATACGACGAACCCCTTCAACAACGCCGCTTCTTGGGCGACGTATGACCCGGGCGCCAACGGTGTCGGGACCGACCCCGACGGGTATTACGGTGCCGTATTTGATGGAAGATACGTCTACTTCACACCGAACCTCAATGGTACCGACCGTCACGGCGAAGTCTTGCGTTACGACACAACCGGCGCGTTCGCCAACCCAGCTTCGTGGGCCACGTACGACTACGGGTCGGATCCGCTGGGATGCGCGCAGGACCCGAACTGCAATGACCCCGACGGGTATGATGCCGTGGGCTTCGACGGACGGTATGTGTATTTTTCGCCGTACTACAATGGCACCGGAAATCACGGCGAGGTACTCCGTTATGACACGAGCGGCGACTTCGCAAACGCGTTGTCTTGGAGCACTTACGACCCTGGCGCCAATGGCGTCGGCACCGACCCCGACGGATATGACGGGGTCGTATTCGATGGACGCTATATGTACTTTGTGCCGTTCGACAATGGCAGCAACCACCATGGTGAAGTACTTCGATACGACACGAGGGGCGGAGCCTGCCCGGCGGAGGGTGGCGATGACACCTGCCACAACGGCAGTATGAATACACTCATTCCTTGCAGTACCGACGACGACTGCACGCCGCCTGCCGTCTGTGGCAACAAGAGGTACATTACCGCGAAACCCGCCAATCTCGAGGGAGGCGGCAATGCATCGATCCAGGTCGAAATCGTTTCGATGCCGGAGTGCATCGGGGGTGCCAATGCCGGGCGCGCTTGTTCGGCGGCCTCTCATTGCCCCGGCGGCATGTGCGGCCCTTCACCACGGCAGGGCGAAATTTGGTGGGCGGGCGCCGAGCAACCGATTCCGGACCCACCGCTGCCGGCGCTCCGCGGGGCGATGTTGATGTGCGAAGCCTCGCCAACCAACGCCCAGGTTTGGACGACGGGCGATCTACATCTCTTTGGAACGTCCATCGTTCCGGCTTCCCGATACAACGTACGGATGTGCGACGAAAACGGTGCGAGCTGTTCTCCGCCACGATTGGTCGCTACAAGCAAATGGGGCGACGTCCTGGGACCCTTCGGTGGAGGTGCACAGCCGAACTTCACCGACATCAATTCGATTGTCCAGAAGTTCATCGGTATCGCCTCGGCGCCTTCGACTCCACGTGCCGACCTCGTCGCGCCCGGCAATTTCGGTGAACCTAATAAGCCGAATCAGGTGGTCAACTTCGCGGATGTTGCCGCCGACATTGCTGCCTTCATGGGAACTCCATATCCGTATACCGTGCCCGCGTGTCCGTGAGATTCGCCCGTCGGTTAAAAAACCGACCCCGGTGGCCGATCATCACGGGCCACCGGGGTCTTTATCAATCTCGGAACCACCGCGGGTCGCACGCCACGGCCATTCCGGCTGGGAGCCCCTTGGATCTACTCCGCCGGAATCTTTTCCGACCGCGTTCCGCGCGACGTCCGGCCTGTGGGGCGGGCGTCGCGAGTCGTCTCGCGGGCTGGCGTTTCGCCGCCCATTAACTCATCGAAGGGAGGCACCACGTCGTACTCGATCTTCCCGATCTCCTCGCCCATGCCCACGACGTTCATGCAGGCCTCGGCCAGATCCGCGCCGCCGTTGAAGTACAGCACCTTGGTCGATAGTCCGAGCAACGGTGCGTCGTGGCTCAGTCGCTTGAAGTGCATCTCCTCGTCATCCTCATCGATTTCACACTCGATGCTTTGCAGACCGTCGATGCGAGCCTTGCCCTTGTCGGTCCGCAGCGTCTCCCGCAGGAAGTAATTCGGGATGGCGAACGAGCGGACGTAATTGCTGAGCAGCGTCTGGTCCCAGCAGGTGATGCAACGGCGCGTGCCGCTGAACTTGCTCTCGAACTCGTTCCACACTTCAACCTCGACCTTGGTGGTCGTGGGACCGTCGTTGTCCTGACGCAGGTCGATGAACATCGGCATCAAGGTGAGGTCGGTGTCATTGGTGACGGCCACGCTGCCGGGCGTCCCGACTTCGCCGTTGGAGAGGGCGAAGGAACCGGAGCCGTAGAAGTCCAGCAGAAGCTCGTCCGGACAGACGTCATACTCGAAGCCGTCGAGGACCAACTCTCCGGGCGTGGGAAGAAACTCGTTGTGGGCCACGCCGTGGGCCTGGAAGGCCATCGCGTTGTACTCCCAAGCCGTACCGTTCGCGTAGTTCACGACCACCGCGTCGCCCTTGAGGTGGTTCCAGCGGATTTCCTCGAACAACCCGTTCTCGGGGTGCACTTTGACCGCCCATACGAGGAGGAAGCCGCGGAGGACGCGAGTCATGCCGTTGGTTTCGGGATCGGGGCGGCCCCATTTGCCGAAAAGCTGGGGCGTATCCAATACGCCAAAGGGCTGGCAGCCATCCGGCTCGGCGGTGAGCGCCGAGAAGAAGATCGGCTGATTGGCCGTGAGCCGCAGGCGGCAGTCCGCCCAGTTCCAACCCGGCTCGGCCTCGTCCATTCGCATGATCGGGAAGCCGACGAACCGCTCCTCGAGGGGCTCATCGCCGTTGACGAAATAGAGCTGCACGTACACCGCTCCGGCGTAGTCGTTGCTCAAATCGATGATCGTGTCTTGCAGGACGTTCCCCGCGTCATCCCACTTGATCTCGACTGCGGGATAGACGATCAAGCTCCCCTTTTCCGTGCTTGAGGCTCGGGACGGATCGACTCCCATCGCCGTACCCACCATTGCCAGAATCCCGACCAGCGCCGGCGCGACGACCCGCCCCGACCGCTCGCGATGATTGATGCCTCTCATGGCTTCCCCCTGCTCGAAAAGGCCGGGATCCCGGTTTCACGGTTCCCGACCGGACTCCGATCGCCAATTCAACCCCAAGAACCAGTGGACTTTTGCGCACCGCGCTGCACGCGAACCGTGAGCGCGCTCAGCTAACCCCAACTAGGCTGAGGGACGGGCAAAATCTGCCAGTCCCTCATATCCAAGCCCGGTTATATCACAATAGATAGTTTATGTCAACGACAAATTGTTAATATAGATATTATTACTTCTGATAAAATGAGTGGTTATTCTAGCGAAACGAATGCTGATTCTGATCGGGGCCGAGAAATGAGCGCCAGTTAGCGCGGGACGTAGTTAGTTAGGCCAATCCCAATTGCATGCCAATGAGAATTGAAATTGGCGAGACTTGCAACCGTTGTCAGGCTGCGGCTCGAAGCCGGCCGAAGTGGACCTTGGCCGCAGTCAACAGGAGCAGAGTCAGGATAACCATTCCCCACTCGGAGACGGTCGGAATAAGAGTACCTTCAATGCAAACCCTGGCCTCGCAACCATCGGAATCGACTGTGACCACGGGGCCGCGAGCGCACAGGTTCGCCGAGTCGGCGTCGCCCTCCGCCACCGCGCGGTTTGTGTAACAAACCTGGCGGCCGTCGCTGTCGAGGATAGCGAACGCCTTATAGGCCGTTTCGGTGACGAACTTGACGGAGCAGGTCACGCTGGCCGAGGAAGGCGGATCGCCCACGTCGCCGTTGCCGAGCGGGCCGACGCTCCCGCACCCCGTGCCGGGGTTGAGCACGCACGCGCCAAGCTCTACGTCTGGAATCCCGCTGGTCAGGTCCGCGATGAGCAGGGCGTCGCAGATCCGGGCATCGCTCAGATCGGTCTCACCCGTGTTGCTGACGGTAAACTGATAGATGAGTGACAAGGGGTAGCTCAACCCGTCGCCCTCGATCATCAAATCGTTGGAAAGGCCGAGGCCGGCGTCGTCGTCACACAGACCATCGCTCAAGAGATCGGCACACACCGCCTTCTCGCACCCCACGCTGGGGACATTGACGTTGATACCCGCCCTGGCCGTCCGCTCGGGACACGGGTTTTCCGTCGACGGCGCGCAAACGTCCGTAAACCCGCGCACGGTGATGACGTTGGCGCAGTCCTCTTCGACACCCATCAGGTTGAAATCCGCCGGAACCTCGACCTCGAAGGTCAAGGTCAAGGTCTCGCCGGGGGCGAGGCCCCCCGCGTGGCAGGGGACCAAATCTTTCAGGCCATTAACCTGAGCTAAGGCGTTACAGCCGCCGGCACAAATGCAGGTTTCCACGTCGGTGCCCTCAATGTCGGCGCTGATGGAATTCGGCACGAACCAAAGTGGGCAGCCCAGCGTGTCCGTCAAATCGACCCGGGGCTGATTCACTTGTCCGGCATTGGTGATCTGAACGCGGAAGCCCACCCGCGAGCCGGGCAGTGCGTCGACAATATCGGATGCAAACACCGCGTTCGGCAAGCGAGGATCGTCGCAGGTGACGTCCTTTGTCACTTCAAGGTCGCATCCCTGAATCTCAATGGCCACACTCGCGTCATCCATGCACGAGAACGTCGGATCGCCCTGGGGCGGACAATCGTTCTCAGACGCACCCATGAGCGTGATTCGATTCGTCGGAGTGTCATCGGCGTTCAACCCGGCGGCGGGGTTCAACTTCGCCTCGAACAACACAAACATCATCTGGTTAGACTGAAGCGGGTTGTTCAGGCGGCAGATCACGTCGTTCCCGTCCCAGTTGAAGGCATTGGCGAACGTCAGGTTGGTGCACGAGCGGCCAATAATCTGGACGTTGGTGGGTCCGCTCTGAAAGTTTTCCTTGTCGGACATCAAATCATCGAACCTCAACGCACATAGCGGGTTCGGATCGACGGCGATGTTGTGGACGATCAGGCGATACTGCAAGCACGCGCCCGGGGCGACGTCGAGGGTTGCAGGATCCTCTATCCAGCCCGCCTCGGGACCAAGCCCGGTTGAGGTGCAATCGGGCAGGCAGCGGACCTGCTTGTGGACCATGAGCTGGCACTGGGAGTTGCAGACCGTGGTAAACGAACTGCGGACGATCGTGTCCGCCGGCGGACGGCAGATGGTACCCAGGTTCGTCGCCGTCGAGGAAGCGGAAGCGCAATTCCGGTAGCAGTCGTCGCCGGAGAGCCCGGGATCGTTGTCGTTGCACGGTTCGCGGTTGTTGTCCAAGGTCAGAAACTTACGCAAGGCCACCTGCTGGCTGAAGCGGATGACACAGCTTTCGGCCCGTGTTCCGCCCGCGGGAGTCAAAAGAAAAGGCCCGACCTGGCCACCGGGCGGAACCGTGCAGAGCGGACAGCTTGTGAAGGAGACGCCGCCGGGATGCATGGCCTGGACGGCCTCTATGTCGTCGCAAAGAAGCGAGTCGACGATCGTGATGTTTTCGTCGGTCTCGCCGACGTTATCTACGATGTGGATGTATTCGAGGTCCACAAAGCCGCCCGGGGGGACGGATGGCACGACCAACTCCGTGGCCCCGGTGACGAAGGAGCCATCGACTCCCGGAAACCCAACGAACTTCGAGAACGTCATGCCGCGGCAGAGGACGTCAATCACGACGCGATTGTCGTCGGTATTGTTGTTCTGGATTTCCTGTTCCGTATCGGGTGTTCCCGCCAAGTCGCTAGCGAGCACCGCGGTATCCCCGACCGCCGTACCGGTAACCGTAATTGAGTTCCGGCAATCACCGTCCACGAACGCCGAACAGAACGCGGTCTCGTTCTCCGGCGTGGGGCCGACGCGAGCCCGGAAGCGAAGAACGACGCGGTCGCCGCCCACCACGGTGCATTCATTGTCGGATCGCGACAGACTGGCTCCGAGCAACGTCCCCAGGACCGCGCTGGTGCCGGAATTGATGCTTTCTAGGAACGAAACTTCGGGGAATGGGGGATCGCAGCTCAGAAAGAAAAATTCGCCGTTCAGGCAATCCGGGTTGCCAATTCCGCCGCAAATCGGCGGCGCCGAGGCATTTGCAAAAGTCACCGCGAAATCCACCAGACCCCGGCGGGGGCTCGTCAATGAAGCGGAGAGCGTATCACAGAGCACCTGACACCCGGCCAGGGCACTTTGTCCACCGATTTCCTCCAACACGTCGGCGAGGGTGACCTCCAGGTCCTGGTTGCCGGTGTTTTCGATGGCGAGTTCGAACTCCACGGTCGATCCGATGAGAGCGTCGATCGGTTGAGTGGTGAACTCGGTCTGGCCGGAATCAGCACAGCGTGCCCGCTTGGTGACCTCCAGGCTCGGCAGCAGGCGCAGAGCGGCCACGTTGGCGATTTCCTCGTCCGACTCGTCTCCGTTGGAGGCGCCTTGAAGGTTGGCCAGCGTCGCCGCGAGCGCGAACCGGTTCTCCCGGGCCATTGCCTTATCGATGACACAGATCTGTCCCGCCGGGCAATCCTCATCGATCGAGCACGCCGCGCCGCTCACGCTGCAGTACTTCACCTGATCGTGCGGCCCGAACGCGCCATTCGTCTCAACGGCCTTGATGACCAACTCGAGGTCATTGCCGGCGGCGCAATTGTCGATCTCCAGATCGATGCACTCGTTGCTCAGATTGGTCGCGTCGTCGGCGGTGGGGAAGGCCGTGGTCGACTGCGTCGGAGGACTGATGATGGTTTCCAAGGGGTTGCTGCAGCCGATGGCCTTCTGGAAAAGAACGCTCGAATCGTTGTCGTCGATCACCTGCTGCGGATTGGGGGCCATCAGAATGCCGGGCCCGGTCACCGGATCGAATACCGCGGCGTCCGCGCAGGACTGAATAAAAACCTGGTAGGACTCACCCAGCCGGTCACTGACGGCGCAGCCCGTCACGCAGGTATCAAGCGCGGCCGCCAAGTTGTTATCATCCGAGTCGAACGGCCTGGGTTTAATCCCATCCTCATCCACGTGATCCGAAATATCCCAGCCCAGGTAAAGGAAACTGTCGTCGATGTCGTCCAGCGTGTTGCTGTCCTGCACGAACAACAGGACGGCACGGCTGATGTTGAACCCGTTGGGATCAGGTTTGGTTGGAAATCGCGGCGACTCCCCGTCCCCCCTGAACACCGGCACTTCAGGGGGCACCGGGAACGTCGGCGGGTTGCCGGCTTCATCCGCAACGGTGTCCACGAGAGCGAGCGCCCCGGCGAGGAGTGCATCATCCACGCTGCCGTTCACCAGGATGTTGAGCTGACAGAGGCGGCGATCAACGGGATCGGGGAGCATCGCCATATTGTTGCATTGATTGGCCGCCCGGGCGTCGGCGATGGGTTTCCAGAAACAGTCGTCGGAGGACTGAATGCCGCATTGGGCCTCGTTGGAACAACCGGCCCCTCCCAGCGATACGTACATCGTCAGGTAGTCGAGGAGATCGACGCACCCGTCGTCATCGAGATCGGCCTCGAATTCTCCGCGGGCGCAGGCACGACCATTGAATTGAAGTTGCAGAACGGCAAAATCAAGAAGATCGATCAGACCGTCGTCGTTGAAATCGCCGAGCACGACGGCCTGGGCCGGTGGCGGCGAGACGCCCAGACCGAACCAAACGCAGAGAAAGGCCAGCGCGAATCGCCTCATAGTACCCTCACGTGAACCAAGGAGCGTGCCCCCGGGGAGAGGATCGCTACCATGGGCGGATGACTCCCCTTCGGCGACCAAGGCTGCGCATGAAACCCCTCCGGGGCGCACCGCGCTCGCCGAAAACCGATAATCAGTCGAGAACGACGGATGGGCCGCTCCGATCCCTCCTATTGAGACGGTAACCACCCCTCTTCTAGTTTTAGCACGAAGGCCGCTTCACTTCAACACCGAAGGGCTGTTTTCTCGTCTGATAACGCGGATAATTGGCCGGAATTCGGCCCATTCGATACCTCTCCTTGTGCCCCACGGGAAATCGACCCCATCCCACCGATTCGGCGCTATCCAATCGCGAACTCAGGCTTGAACCCGCGGCTGGCGGACCTGCCACGATTAGTCGACCTCTCTTCAGAAAACGAAGGCGGCTGCAATAGGGGGCCGTCGATTCCGGTTATCCACCGGAACCAGGAATCCCATTGCAGCCGCCAAGCTTCGTGCCATCTCAGGATCGCGGTTGACCGCGACCACCGATCGTCAGGCGTTCACCCGTCCGACGCCTTCCCGTCACGGCTTCCCAGGCGGGATCAGAATCGTGCCTGGATCCTGCCGCAGATCCTTAAATGCCGCCCACAGGGTCAGGTCCGTATCGATCGAGAACTGCCTGCCGCTACCGGATTCGAACATCGCGCCGGACGCATAGAAGTCCAGCACCAACTCATCCGGGGCGTAGACATATTCTGTGCCGTTCAGATCAAGCTGGCCAAACGGCGCCAACAGCGGCTGACCGTGGTTATTGGCCACAGCCTGGAAGTTCCAGGTGTTGTACTCCCACGCCGAACCTTCCCTGTAGTTGATGATGACCGCATCACCCTTCAAGTGGTTCCAATTGATCTCATTGCCGGTCAGGATGTCGATGGCCCAGGCAAGGATGTAGCCCCGCAGGACGCGACCACCCGGGTTCGTCGGATCGCTATCCGGGTTGCCCGGACCCAAAACCGTAAACGGAGAAACCGCAAAATTGGGGTAATCGCCTTGACCCGTTAGGGCTGACCAATAGATCGGCTGGTTGGCCGTCAGCCACACGGCGTTGTCCAGCCACACGCAGCAGTCGCCGTCCACGAAGTACATCTGCACTCGGACCGGGTTCGGATAGTCGTTGGTCATGTCAAGGAACGTATCCTGGATCAAGTCGCCCGCGGAATCCCACTTGATTTCCACCTTCGGGAACACGATCAGGCTGCCCTTGATGCTGATGTCCGCCCGCTCATCGCAAACGATCGGCGTACCGGCCACACCGTCGCCCTCCAAGCGATCGGGCAGCGGTCCGCTCGGCTTGCTATCCCGCGGAACCAGCGGGCCGCGGTCGGTGGGAACGGCCGTGGGGCCGCCGCCGTTTCGCGGATCGCGCAGCTCTTCCGGAGGCTCACCGGTGTTCCCGTCGTCGGGATTGCCGTTGATGTCCCACCAGATGCGGCCTTCCTGGCAACCGGTGCCGACCAGGCTCATGCCCGCCCGCTCGATCTTGTTGGCGCCGTTGCCCTCGAAGTACAGCACCTTCGTGGACAGACCCAGTAGGGGCACGTCCTGCGTGTCGGGGCCGCAGACGAAGCTGGAAACGCCGTCGATGCGGGCCTTGCCCTTGTCCGTCCGCAGTACGTTCCGCCAGAAGTAATTGTTGATACCCTGGAAGGTGTATTCGCTCACCAGTTCCTGGTCCCAGGAGGCGATGCAGCGCTCCAGACCGGAGAACTTGGACTCGAATTCATTCCACACCTCGAACACCGCCTTGGTGAACGGGAAGCACAGCGGTACCGGGCACCCCTGAACTTCCAGGCACACCTCGGCAAAACAGGCGTCGTCCACCACGATATCCGACTCGCAGATCGTCGTGCCGACGTCCGGGGCGCCGGTTACCGTACTGGTGTTGCGATAGCAATCCTCGTCCTGATCGTCGAGCGTCGCGAAGGCCCGGAAATCGGCCTCGTTATCGAACTGTAGAACGCAGGTGATCGCCGAAGAGGTGTCACCCTCGCCCAGGTTTCCGACCAACGCCATTCCGTCACCACCCAGCCCGCAAGCCACGATGTACGGCGTGGCGTCGTTGCGGAACGCCGTGTCCGTGAACTTGACATTCGTGAGATCGGTCTCACCCGTGTTGGTTGCGCTGAACTGGTATTCGAGCCGCAACGGGAAGGCGATGTCCGTCAGATCGAGCTGCGTCACGCAGGCCGTGTCGCACGAGCCGTTGACGTCCTCGTCCGCGCAGACGCACTTGTCGCAGCGGATGTTGGGCACATCGACATTGATTCGGGCGCTGGCCTCGTGCGAACCACACGGGTTCGATTGCGAGGAGGCGCACGTGTCGGTAATGCCCTCGATCGTCACGTTGTTCGTGCAGTCGATCGTCGTTCCAGTTTGGGCGAAATTATCGGGCACCATGACCTTGAACGTGATGGTCAACGTCTCGCCCACTTCGATGCCGTTCGGAGAGCAGGCGCCGAGGCTCTTCAAGCCGTTGATGTCGTTGAACTGATCACAGTTGCCCGCCGGACTCGTGCAGATGCAATTGGTCGCGGCGGCTCCATTGATATCCGCCACCACGGTCCCCGGCAGGAACCAGCTGCTGCAACTCAGCGATTCAACGATCCGAATCTGCGGGATGTTGACCTCGCCGTTGTTCGTGATCCGAATGCGGAAGCCAACCATGGAACCCGGCAGGGCGTCCGCCAGGTCGTCCGGCTCGAACACGGCCCCGCCGCCACGCGGATCGTCACAAGTGACGTCCTTGGTCACGTCAAACACGCACTGCTTCACGTCCGTCGTGACCGTGCTCGAATCCATGCACGCGAAAATCGGCTCGGTCGGGATACATCCGGACGGCGACGCCGCACCCATCACGTCAACGGTGTTCGACGGATCGAGGGTGGCATCACTCGTGAGGATGCCGGTGAACAGCACGCTCACCGATTCACCCGGGTTCAGCGCCGAGTTCAACCGGCAAACCACCTCGTTGCCATTGACGTTGAACGCGTTCGCGAAATTGACGTTCGTGCACGAGCGTCCGACGATTTGCACGCCCGTCGGGATCGTCTGGAAGCTGTCCTGATTGCTCATCAGGTCATCAAACTTCAAGGCGCAGACCGGCACGCCGGCATCACTGATGTTGATCACCACAATGCGGTACTGAACGCACGAGCCCGGCGTCACCATGAGCGGCGCCGTATTGCACGTGCCACCGCTGGGGGCGCAATCGGCATCGCTGTCGCACGCGGCGCCGCCGATCGAACACTTGTTCGTCCAGCCTTCCTCCGCGCCCAGGCCCGTCGGGCTGCACGTCGTCAGGCAGCGCTGCTGCTTGACCACGCGGATCTCGCAGGGCTGACGGATGCAAACGTCCGCCAGGCACGGCGTCGTGTTGACCGTTGTGTTCGCCAGCCGCGCGCACAGACCAGCCGTGTTCACGGTGCCGGAGCCAGTGGCGCTGTTGCGATAGCAACCGGCTATGCCGTCATCGTCCTTGGCGGCGAATTCCAACCAATCCTGTTCCGTGGGGAACGTGATGCTGCAAGTCGCCATGGCCATGCCGCCCTGGGCGATCGCTCCAAGATTGGCCACACCGCCTCCGTTCAAGGCACACGAAGGTCCAACAAGTCCGTTGGCATTTCGATCGGTCACCAGTTGCAGGTCGGTGATCGTCGCGGCGGAATAGGCCGTTTCGCCCGTGTTATTGACGATGTACTTCCAGTGAATGGTCAGCGGGTAGATCGCCGACTCCGCGGGAAGGTCAAGGTTCTCCGCGAACGGGAACGCCGCGTCGCAGGTTCCGTTGTTGTCGAGATCGGCGCACACCTGCTTGTCGCAGACGAGCTTCGGCACCCGCACGTTGATGCGGGCCATGCTCGAAGCCTCCGGACACGGATTGTTCGTTGGATGACGGCAAAGGTCCGTAATGCCCTCCACGGTCACCGTATTCGTGCAATCGATCGGCGTGTTCATCTCGGCCATCGCCTGACCGAAGTTGGCAGGCGACCGCACCCGGAACGTAATCGTCAAGGTCTGGCCAGGGGCAATCCCCGCGGCCTTGCACGTCGTCAAATTCTTCACGCCGTTGAGGTCTGTCACCGCGTCGCAGTTGCCCACGGGGCTCGTGCAGATGCAGTTCGTGACCGCGGTCCCGTTCACGTCCGCGACGACCGAACCCGCCACGAACCACGTCGAACACGTCAGATCGTCGGTCAAATCCACGCTCGTGATGTTCGTGGTACCGCTGTTCGTAACCTGAATGCGGAAACCGACCTCAGCCCCAGGAAGGGCCTCGGCCAGGTCGTCACCCTCCGGCTCATACGTCGGCGTGCCCACCCGCGGGTCGTCGCACGTCACGTCCTTGTCCACCGTGAAGTTGCACTCCTCGATGTCCACGGTCGCCGTGTCGGTATCCATGCAGGAGAAGGTCGGCGTCGCCGGGCAGACATTTCCGACCTCGGCAGCTCCCATGACCGTGATTGTGTTGAGCTGGTCCGCGTCGGGCGTGCCGTCCGGAACCTCGAGCGTCGCTTGGAACAGGACGCTGAGCGACGAACCGGGCGTGAGCGCACTGTTCAAGTTGCAGGTCACGTCGGTTCCGATGACGTTGAACGCCGTCGCGAAGTTCACGTTCGTGCAGGATTTACCCACCATTTGAACGTTGGTCGGGATGCTCGCGAACTCGTCATTCGGCGACATGATGTCGTCGAACTTAAGCGCGCAGATATCCAAATTGGGCGAGATATTCTGCACCCGGATTCGGTATTGGATACACGAGCCCGGCGTCACATCGAGCAGGTTGTCCACCCAGCCCACCTCCGCCCCGATGCTCGTCGTGTTGCAGTTCGGGAGGCATCGGACCTCTTTCACCACATCGACCATGCACGTGCGGTTGCAGATCGTGGTAAACGACGGGATGTTGAACTGGACGATCGGCGGACGACAGATGTCGCCGAAATTGTTCGTCGTCGTTGTCGCCGACGCGCAGTTGCGATAGCAGTCCATGTCGTCCGAACCGGTCAGACCCGGCTCGCCCCCGCAGGCCCCGTCGCTGTCATCCAACGCGAGGAAGAAGCGCAGCCCGGCGTTCGAATCCGGACCGGCCACGGCGTTGAATTGCAACGTGCAGTTCGAAGTCAGCGACATGAGCGGGTTAACCAACGTCGGTCCAACCGAACCACTCGGACAGATCGGGCACGCGACCAGGGTGATCGCACCTGCGAACATGGCGTTCGTCGCGGCTACGTCCGCGCACAACCCGCTGTCGTTGATCGTCACCAATTCCGGCACTTCGCCGAAATTGTCCACCGTATAGCGATACTGAATTTGCACGTTGCCTGCCGGAGGAACCGACGGCACATCCAGGGAGCTTGTCCCCGTCGTAAACGACCCCTCGTTGCCGGGGAAACCGACTTCCTTCCGGAAGAGGATCTCTCGGCAGAGCACGTCCACCTCCGCGATGTTGTCGTCGCCGCCGCCAAGGTCTTCTTCCTCGGTGTCCGAGGTGCCCGCTTGATCCTGCGCGACGATGGCACCGCCGCCGACCAGCGTCGCCGTCGCCGAAATCGAGTTGCGGCAATCCGGCTCATCGAACTTGGCACAGAAATCAGGGGTGTTCAGCTCATCCGGCCCTACAATCGCCTCGAACATGATAACAATCGTATCGCCTTCGGTAACCGTGCAAACATTGTCATCGCGATCCGTGGAGACGCCGAGCAGGGTGCCCAGCAATACCGATCCCCCGTTTTGAACCGTCTCCATAAACGACGTTTGAGGGTTCGGGTTGCAACTCGGGATAAAGAAATCCGTATTCAGGCACTCAGGCTGTCCCAGCCCAGAACAAATCGGCGGCGACGCCGCATTCATGAACGTCACGGGGAAGTTGTTCAGGCTACGCCTCGGACTGGTCAACGCCGCGGTGATCGAGTCGCAATCCGGCGCGCAGTTTCCAAATTCCGCCTGCCCGCCGATTGCGTTCAGCACGTCCGTCAAGGTCACCGCGAGGTCTTCGTTGCCCGTGTTACGAACGGTGATCTGGTATTCAACCCGCGAACCGACCAGGGCCTCGATCGGGCCTTCCGTGAATTCCTGTTCGCCATCGTCCGCGCAGCGAACTCGCTTGCTCACTTCCAGGCTCGGCAAACCGAGTCGACTGGTCACGTTCGCAAACTCCTCGTCTGAAAAGTCGCCCGTCGTCGCGGCCTGGAGTTGGACGAGTAGCTCTGCCAGGCGAAATCGCGCAAGTCTCGCCTGGACCGGGTCGACCACGGAACACGTCTGCGGCGCCGGGCAATCCGTATCAACTGTGCACAAGGCGTTGTTACCGCTGCAGCGTCGTGCCTCACCAAATGCGCCGGAGGTCTCGATTCCCTTGATGACCATCTCCACGTCGTTGCCGGCGGCACATTCTTGTATCTCCAGGTCGATGCACTCGTTACTTAGGTTCGTTATGCCATCGGCCGTGGGGAACGCAAGAACCCGAGCAGCTAGACCGCTGATCGGCGTGGACATCGTGCTGACCGGTTGCGCGCAATCTTGAACGTTCTGCATGAGCACCAACAAGTCAAAATCCGCGGCAATGTTCTGGGCATTTGGGTCAGCTAAAAGGTCAGAGCCACAGTCCCCGTTTGGACAATCCGCGTCCGTATCACACATGGTCGTACCGTCAGAGGCACACGTGAAGAAATCAGGGTCGAAGACAGCCTCGTCCACGCATCCTTGAATCAACACAGCGTAGCTCTCTAGGGCCCTGTCGCTGATTGCGCAGGGTGCGATGGTGCAAGGCCCCAGTTCCGATGCGGAACCATCATCATCCGAATCGTACTGTACCGGTGGCACCCCATCGGAGTCCGACGGATGGCCGTCTGCAATGTCCCATCCGAAATAGAGGAAACTATCGTCTATCCCATCCGAAGGATCACTGTCGCGAACAAACAGGATGACCGACTCCGCGATGTTGAAGCCGTTCGGATCGGGGGCCCCTCCGGGAAACCGCGGGGATTCCGCATCACCAAAAAAGCCAAGAGCCTTAATGGTCGGTGGGTTACCGTCTTCATCCGGAACGCGGTCGAATTCCCAGGCTGAAAGCGCGAGGTTCTTCTCAACCGTAACGTTGCCATTTAACGTGACCCCCGCCGCCGACATGCGCGCCTCAACCGCGTCGCTCCCGTTGGGCTCTAGCGAACAAGCATCCGGCGGCCCGCAAGCACCTCCCGGGCAGTTAATGACGCAAGCGCCCCCGGGACACGACTCCGGGGCGACACATAGATCACCCGCGTTGTCCCCGCCGGCGCAGGTCCTGCAAAACAGACCCGCTCTGCCGCCCCCGACGCACGTCCGCGCCCGCGGACAATCCTGGGGAACCATGCATGCGAATGCAACATGGCCTTCCGGCTCCGATATGCTGTCAAAATAACTATGCACATCGCGAGAGGGAGTTAGCGGCTCCAACGCCGTAACTGCCACCGTCCCCAAGAAACCGAAAAGCGAAAACGCCAGTACCAACCCCTGCCTTCGTTGTGCCGCCATCTTTCTCTCCTACGCACCCCGTCCCACTTCCCCGCCGAAGTCGAGGTCAGGCCCTTTCTCGCGAGGATGGACCCTGACAGATAGAGTGCCGAATGAATGTCCCTCGCCGGACTTTTCCGCGCCCGGCTCAATCTTAATGAAATACGACGCACATGCCAGACGAGCCAACGCAGGTTTACCCCCCTTCGTGGCCAGTTTTGCAAGGTGCCGCAACTGTTCGAGAAAACAGACCGACTAGGGTAGTTAAATAAACGAAATGGACGTCCGAGTCAAGTAGCTTTGTCAAACTTACTGAACGTTTATGTAAAGCCGGCTGATTCCAGAGACCAATCGCCGTCAAGATAGGAAGGATCGGGGCGTGATCCAAACCCACATCCGGCCAAATGGCTGATGCGGCGCCCCCTTCTTGAGACGTACAAAAAAAGTCCGGATCGGGTCGAAAAACCCAATCCGGACCTCGATGTCGCAATCAATTATCGGTCTGTAGCTCCCGGGGTGCTTTCCGCACCGGGGAGGCTCAACCTACGGGTGGAGCAGACCCACAACCCCTTGCTTGAACCCTACGACGAGGTAGTCGCCGTAGGCCTTTATTTCTCCGGCTTCGTAGTTTAGTGGAACGACGCTCAATAGCCGAGGTTGGGCCGCGTTCGATATGTCCAGTTCCGCCACCCCGTTAATATAGCCTACGAAGGCGGAGTTTCCTCGCAATAGGACACTCGAAACAAGATTGTTACTCAAGGCGCTACCCAGCCGAACAGGGTTCGCCCTGTTGGAAACGTCGAAAAGCTCAAGTCCAGAGTAAGTCTCCGCAACCGCTAATCGATTTCCATCGAGATCGAAGTCTACCGGTGAACCGGTAGTCATCACTCGTCCGGCCAGCAGGGAAGGCGCAGCCGGATTTCGGACATCAACGATCCTGACGCCGGGCAAACTGCCATCCGCTACATACGCATATCCTTGCTCAACAAGGATCTCTTTCAAATAGCCGGCGTTCACCAGACTACCAACGAGCTGAGGTGAAGAGCGATTCGCGACGTTATACACGCGAAGTCCGCTCCACCCACCAGTCACATACAGATAATCCCCATCAATCGCGGCCCCCAATGCGCCGAAACCGGATACGCTAATAGGGCTGCTAAGCGGCGTGTGATTCGCCGGAATATCAGGGTTATACAACCGTACCACTCCCGCCGCGACGACCGCCACTACCCTCGAAGATGCAGCAACATCATAGGCCGCGCCACCGAGCGGCGTGTGGTCCAAGAACCGAGGCTCGCTGGGATCGCTGATATTCGCAGTCACCAGACCCTCGGGAGAGCCGACGACCCACGCCGTGGTGCCCACAACCGCAACACCTACGTTCCAGGTCAAGCTTCCGTGGAGCATGCCGGTCAGCTCAAGACCTTCGTCCACCACGAACTGTCGCGTAATACTGGTCGACGCCCAGGTCTGGTTGTTATAGACCGTCAGACTGACCGTGTACGGACCCGGATCCTCGAAGATGCGAGTTGTAACCGGGGTACCAAAGCCCGCCACGCCATCCCCAAAGTTCCAATAGAAAAAGAACTGGCCGGCTTGGGCCGCCGCGGCGGCCGTGAACGTCACCACTTCCTGGACCCGCGGCGCGCCGGGCGCTACCGTGAAGTTGGCGTTCAGACCGCCGCCCGCGGGATTGTTTACCGTAACTCGGACCGTGTCGCTCGACGACCGGCCGCAGTTGTCCGTAACCGTTAGCGTCGCCGTATACGTCCCGGCTGTTACGTAGGTGTGGGCAACCACGCTACCGCTGCCCGGGACACCATCACCAAAATTCCATGAATAGGACATGATCGTCCCGTTGTCCGACGAGCCGCGCCCATCTAGCGAAACCGCCGTCCCTGCCGTTCCCGTCTTATCAGGTCCCGCGTTCGCCGTCGGCGGCGGATCATTCGTGCACGGATTCGGCGGCGCGGCCACGGTAATGACTACCGACGCCGTGCTGCGTCCGCCGCAATTGTCCGTCACCGCCAAGGTAACCGTGTATGTGCCCGGGTTGGCAAACGCGTGGGACACGGTGTGACCCCCGGCGGAGGACCCATCTCCGAAATTCCAGGCATAGGTCTGGATGAATCCACCTGGACTGGGGTCATGAGAACCGGTTGCGCTGAACAACTCCGCCGTGTTCGGCTGGACTGTGCGACTCGCACCCGCGCTGGCGACTGGGTTCAGATTGTTCGCGCACGGGTCTGCATTCGCGACGATCACGGTCATCGAGTCTTCGGCCACATCGCCGCAATCGTCCGTCACCGTCAGCCAGACGACGTAGGTGCCGGGCTGACCATAGGCGTGAGATGCGCTGGGCCCAATTCCAAACGTATTGTCGCCGAATTCCCATTCGTAAAGATCGATCGCCCCTTCCGGATCTTGCGAACCGGAACCGCTGAAGGCGAGCAATTGCCCCGGAGTCGCTTGCTGATCAGGACCGGCATTGGCCGTCGGCGCTGCGTTGCCGAAGCAAGGATCGTCACCGCCGATGAGAACAATGGCCACGTCCGTCCCGCTGGTGCGGCAATCATCAAAGACGGTGACTCGGACCGTGTAGGTGCCGGGCTCCGTGTACACGTGGCTAACCTGGGCGCCGCGCATCAGCGATCCATCGCCGAAGTTCCAAAAATAACTCGTGAGCGGTCGACCGTCCGGATCATAAGAAGCAAGTGCGCTGAAATGGACGATCGCGCCGGTCAAAGCGCCTTGATTCGGGCCGGCGCTGGCAAACGGGTATGCATTCGTCAGACAAGCCCCTTCAGGTGCCGGCCTGGAATCGCTGAGGGCTTGCTCAGCGGGGCTAATGGAAGGAAGAATTCGGTCCTTGCCCATTGCCCCCGATGGCAACAAGGACGCTGCCATGAATCCGAGAACCAACGACGCCTGCCGGACACCCGGCCGGCGGCCAAGGCATCGCCCCATAGTCAGACCAAGTCCAGCTAACATGCTTCCCCCTCCCTCGTGCCGACGTGCAATCGTTGGGGCTAGCCTCCGCGAATGACGATCCAACGTCCGTCGAGCTTGCCCCTCACCGAAGCGATCGACTGCTCCCTCCGATCGATACGGCCTTCCGCCTCTTCCGCAAAGTATCCAGATTACCAAGCCTGAAAGCAAATAACCAGTCAAAACTCGCTCCAAAACGGACATTTTCCGGACGAGTTCCATCCCAAACCCCCATCGGGCATCTTATTACCCCGATGTAATACTCATCGCACGGTCGGGCCGCGCCTCGCTTATCGGGTCAAACCCAGGCAGTCCATAAACCCGGGCGTCGCCGCGAATGAACAAAGCGTTATCCGTTGGGCCAATCCGCAATCCAAGTCCCCGCTGGGATTCAGCCTTTCGCCTTTTCGGACGGCCCGCCTTGGCCCTCAAGAGTAAAACGCGCATGCCGATCGGTCAGGGAGCATATTGGACCGATCACCTGTGGGGCAGGTCAAAAGCATCGCAAAACCAGTTGTAGCCCATCCGACGCTTGCGGGGTCGCTGCACAGAACGAGCAGAATACGCGCCGACCCCTTCATTTGTTCCCCAAAATACCGAACTGCCTTTTCATAAGCAAGCTAAAAGTATTCTAGGACCCGAGTTTTTCGTTTTCTCGAATCCGGCCCCAAAAAATCGGGAATCTTCGAGAGATTCCAACAACGCAGACGTCGTTGAAAGAGTTGCCTCGGAAATCACGAGCCGCACCCCTTGGCTCTGCATCACTTACGCGAGAACTCCGAACGAGGTCCACAAAGGGACACGATTAGACATATTGTTTGGAACTCGCGAGCGAATGAGGTCACGCTGCAAGCCTTTCCCGTCTTCCGTAAATCGACGCCGCACAAATCAAACCGTATTTCGTAAAAGGCCAGATTTGCTTGTACCACCCGGTGCCGGTCCATATACTGAATCACGCGGTATTTCCGTTTGATTTCACATGATTCCGTTTGGGGGACGGAGTGATGGACAGACTTGGGGCGGCCCCGAGGCCGATTTCGGGGTCACGTCGCTGGCACTCATGCACGCGTTCAGCGCTGCGGCGCCTGACGCTGATTTCCCTTTTTTTAGCCATCCCTCAGCTTCGTTCGGACGCGAGTCTCCACCCCGCTCGACAGACCGACCATCGAGCGGAAGGGCCCGCGCGGCGAGTCATCGTGCGGCTTACGCCGGCGGCATTCCAGGCATTGGCAGCCGATCACACCACGAAAAAGAACCGCCCGAGTGCCACCGCAAACCGCGTGGTCTCCACCCTTAAGGCCGAGTTAACCCGCTGGAACGCGGTCGATTTTCAACCTGTTTTTCCCGATGGATTCGCGTTTCCCGATCTGGCCGCGAGGTTTGAATTGGAACGCTTTCATACCGTCGCCGCAGCACCCGGAACCGATGTCGTGGCCATGACCACGGCCCTGCAAGGCCTACCCGATTCGGTCGAAGAAGCCTATGAGGAAGAGATTGGCACAGTGGCCGGCGAGATACCTAACGACCCGGAATTCTTTCGGTTATACGCGCTCAACAATCTCGGTACCGCACCGACGGGAGGACCGCATCCGGGCTGTCCGTTCACCACCACCTGGTGCGCGGACGCGGATATCAACGCACCCGAAGCATGGGTGGTCAGCACCGGAGAAAGCAACGTGAAGGTGGCGGTGGTGGACAGCGGAGTGACACCTCATTCCGAATTCGCCTCGCGAATGCTCCTTGGCCGGAACACGGTCACCAACACAACCGACACCACGGACGGGTGCCCACATGGGACGCACGTCGCGGGAATCATCGCCGCCGCCGGAGACAACGGCGTTGGCGTCGCCGGCGTGGCATGGGGCGTTTACGTCCTGCCGGTCCGGGTGCTCACGGGCTGTTCGGGCGGCATAACCGACGTGGCCGAGGGAATTGTGTGGGCCGCCGATAACGGCGCGGACGTCATCAACATCAGTCTTCAGTTTTATGGCTTGGGACCGACTTCTCATGCGCTCATGGAGGGCGCCGTGAACTATGCGTACAGCGCCGGAGCGGTCGTAGTGGCGGCCAGCGGCAACGGTGCGAGCGGCGGTCAAGGTGTCGTTGCCTATCCCGCGGTATTGGACAATTGCGTCGCGGTCGGAGCGACCACCCCGTGCGATGAAATCGCCAGCTTCGAGAGCACCGGATGGATCAGCAACTGGGGACCGGAGGTCGACCTCTGCGCTCCAGGCGATGACATTCTTTCGACCTGGCCGGGCGAAACATATCGCTGCATCTTCGGCACCTCCATGGCCACGGGATACGTCAGTGGTTTGGCGGCGCTATTGCGGTCATTCCGACCAGAATTGACCAACGGGGACGTGATCGATTTGTTGGTCAACGGGGCGGACGACCTTGGGGCCCCGGGGTGGGACCCCTACTACGGCCATGGTCGGATCAACGCCTTTCGGACAATGAGCAGCGCGGCGGAGCTGCCGCTGGGGGCTTGCTGCCGGATCATGTCGGACTGCCGGATCCTGACCCGGCCGGCGTGTTCATCCATTCGTGGCGAGTGGCACTTTGAACGGACATGCAACGAAGTGGAGCGAATGTGCCCCGGGCCGGACAAAGAAGCGAGATAAGAAGAATCGCCAATGGCGCATGGCGAATATCGAGTCTGAACCAATTCCGCTGTCGCCCCCATTCGTACCGCGACAAGAAGTAGGCCCGCGTGGCCCCAGCAAATCTTTCAGTTAGGACAACTATCCAAACGACGGAAAATGCTTGATTTGAGAGCAGCTTAGCGTTAGTCTACTTGGTTATAGGGCGTTGGTTCGCCGGGGATGGCGATCCGCGCCCGTGACGGTCTGATTCTAACGCCCCATCACTGTCGCGGTTCTGATCGATGCGCGCGAGGCCTGTTTAGAGCGCCGGGGACGAGCCCCGACGCTACTCGTCACAGATCACTAAGGGGAGATTGCCGATGGAAACGAAGGAGTCATTTCGGGGTGGCGTTTTCGGCGGTGAGGTCGGCTTGGCACGGATCGGCAGGGCGAACGCGGTGCTTGTCTTGGGAGTCATCACTCTTTTCCACGTTCTGACCGGGACTGCGTTGGGCGATCATGTGTGCGGCGGCGGGATACCGGATTGCGCTGCGTGTTGTATCCCCGGTGGGTGCCTTGAGGTATCGCGGACCGACTGTGTTCTCATCCACGATGGCAACCCGCAGGAGCCGGGGAGCGATTGTCACGACTTCAATTTCGACGGAACGGCGGACGCCTGCGAGCCGGATTTTCCCATGTGCCTGCCGTCGGCGGATGAATTGTTTTGCGACGGGGCTTGCCCAGGCCCCCTGCCGTGCAACGCGAGCAAGGTGCGAGTGAACCTGGCCACGTTTGAATATGAGGTGTTGGAGTGCGCGTGCCGGAGTTGCCGTGTCTGCCTGGAGTGTGATGCCTTCCCTCCGCCGTGCATGGGCGATTGCCCGGCGGGCTATCTCTGCACGCGCACGGAAGTCTGTCACACCAAGGAGATTTGCGACATCGAATGCGACTGTCAGTTGGTCCCGGAGCCGCAGGCGTGCTGCATCTTCAACGCAGCGATTACGTGCCAGCCACGGCTGCCGGCGGATTGCCTGGCCATCGGCGGGATTCCGCAGGGGCAGGCGTCGGTGTGCGAGGGGCACGAGGCGTGCTGTCTGCCGGATGGGAGTTGCACGTTTGTCGATCGAATCTGCTGCGACGATCTGGGCGGAACATCGCATGGACCTGGGTCGCAATGCCTGGGATCGGGAGCGTGTTGTTACGACACGAATCAGGACTTCGTGCCGGACGCGTGCATCGAGGCTGATGAGTTGTGCTGCGACGCTCTAAGCGGCAACTTCCACGGTCTAGGCACCACTTGTTCGGACAACGTCGGGGCGTGCTGCTTCGGCTTCGTCTTTGGTATGTGCACCGACAACCTCAACGAAACCTGCTGCGAGGCGCTTGAGGCGGGGTTGTTTGTCGGGGATGGGACCGTCTGCCTGGGCGACGGGAACGGCAACGGATTCGACGACGCCTGCGAGGAGGCGCTCTGCGGGCCAAACCCGGGCGGCAATGCGTGCAGCCAGACGCAGTGCCCGAACAACCAGGAGATGTGCGTTCCGACGAAAGTTCGATGTACGCCGAGCGGCGCGGTGTGCGAGATCATCGAATGCGACTGCCAGAACCCGAACCGGTGTCACATCGATTTGCCCCCGGGGGGCCCGTTGCCGGCGTGCGTGGGCGGTTGTCCGGCGAACCAGCCGTGCGAGGAGGTCATTACCATCGACCCCAATGGGCAGTTCATTCATACCTGCCGGTGTGTGGAGCCGGAGGCGTGTTGTTTGCGCGAGTTCGACGTGACCTGCCAGATGTTGTTGCCTTCGGAATGTCTGGATTTCAACGGCATCCCGCAGGGGCCGGGGTCGGTGTGTTTGGGCCATGAGGCCTGTTGTTTGCCGGACGGGAGCTGCGAGTTCATCGACGCCATCTGCTGCGACGACTTCGGCGGCACGTCGCTGGGCCCGGGCTCCATGTGCGAGGGAACGGGCACTTGTTGCTACGACATCACGGACGATTTCTGCATTTACGACACCTGCCTGGAGCAGGATGGGGCGTGTTGTCGGGCCAACGGAGGAATCTTCCAAGGCGTGGGATCGACGTGTGAGCTGGAAGCCTGCTGCATCGATGGGCTGTGCTGCGAGCTGGATTCGGATTGTTGCGTGATCTCGGGCGGCGTGCCATCCGGAGCGGGGACGTCGTGCGCCGGGGCGCAGGGGGCCTGTTGCTATGACGGGGATGGTGACGGCATCGCCGAAGTCTGCATCATCGTGGACGCGGCCTGTTGCGCCGACCTCGGTGGGTTCTTCCACGGACCCAACACGACGTGCAGCCCGAACTTCGGGGCGTGCTGTTTTGGGTTCACGGGCGGGTCGTGCATTGAAATGAACGAATCGTGCTGCGCCGATCTGGAAGCAGGTACGTTCCTCGGAAACGGCACGGTCTGCCTGGGTGACGGCAACGGCAACGGCTTTGACGACGCGTGCGAGGCGTGTCCGGAGAGTGAGGCCATCGGCTTGGGCGACGACCTCTGCTACGACGGCAGCGTGGCCGGGGTCGGGTGTACGTTCAGCGTCTACTGTCCAGGGGGTCAGACGTGCGGTAACAAGAATGAGTACTTGTCGTTCGCGCCGGGCAACGCGGGGCAGATCACGGCACTCCGGGTGACGAACGGGAGCATCCCACAGTTTCCGGCGCTCAATGGCCAGCGATGGTGGGTCGGTCCGCCGCGGACGATCACGGAGTGCAACGGGGTGACACCACGGACAGTCGCGCAGTTGCAGTGTACGCCGTACTGCACCGATTGGGGCGGGATCGGATTGCTGGACGTGTATGGCGGGGCGGTGCTGCCCAATTCGATCTATGTCGTGCAGGCGGTGAATTGCGCGTGCAACCTGGCCGAGCCGGGGAGCTATTCGCCGATCGTGCTGATCGGAACGAGCAAGTGCGGCGATGTAATCGCACCGTTCGGCGGCGCAGGGCAGCCGAATTTCAGCGACATTTCGTCGATCGTGAGCTGTTTCAGTTGCATCGCGGGGGCGCCGCGGTTGGCGCGGTGCGACATTCACCCGTGTCTGTCACCGAATCAGAACGCCAATTTCCAGGACATCAGTCGAGCGGTCACGGCGTTTTCAGGAGGAATATGTCCCTGCACCCCCGGTTCGTGTCCGTAGCGAAGTTGACTGTCATTTTTTGAGGGCGTGGCCGGCCGGGCAAACACCTGATCGACCACGCGGCTTTCATGGCCACCCAAGCGCGGACCATACCCACGGACCCGACCGGATATTAGAAGCCGTCGGAGGCGGCGGATTCGAAGGCGCGGTAATCGCGGAGATCCACGTCCGCGTCGCCGTCGAAATCGAAGACTTCGCAACCGGCGACGTATGGTGGTCCGTTGGGGCCGGTCATGCACTGCGGCAAGCCGGTCAAGTCCGAGGTGTCAACGTTGCCGCTCCCGTCGAAATCGCCGATGCCGAATTCGTAGACTCCCAGATCGACAGTCCCGGCAAGGACGCGCGGGTGGCCATCGAGATCGACGGCACCGGCGGCCGGAATGAACGATGGATCGCCGGCGTTGATGGCCGGGGAGCCCGGCGTAAGCCGGAAGTCATCGTCGATGGTGCCGGCGATGTTGTCCTGGCCAAGGATGTTGGCGAAGGCGGGATCGGCGGAGAGATTGCCGGTTCCGCCCAGCGAGCCGGTTAACCCCTGCACAAGGCAGTAATCGATGGCGGAGGGGTCCCCGCTGAGTTGGGCGGATTCACCGGTGCCTCCCTCGTCGATGTTGTTCCAGAAGATGCCGTGGCGCACGGTGGTGATGCCGGACACGTTCATGATTCCGCCGCCGGAATCAAAGGCACCGTTGTTGGTTAGCGTTGAGTGATTTAAGGTGACGGAGGCGAGTAAATTGTAGATGGCGGCACCCTCGTCAGCGAGGTTATGGGCGAAGAGGGAGTTGCCAACGCTCAGGCTGCTATCGGTTACGTCAACGGCCCCCCCGGTGGTGGCCGCGAAGTTGTTGATAAAGCGCGATCGTTCGACGCGGACGGAACTGCCGAGGTCGATGGCCACGGCGCCGCCATGAGCAAAAGAGGCGTTGTTGTCCATGAAAAGACAGTTGTCGATCAACGGCGAGCCGGAGGTAATGAACATGGCTCCGCCCTGCCGTGCCCGGAGGTCGCGCCAGGTGCAGTTTCGGATGGCGGCGTTGCACGCGGTGCAGAGAAGGCCCCCGCCGCGGTCGTCGGGGAATGCGCCGTCGGCGTTGCCGCGAGTAATGGTAAAGCCGTCCAGGACGGCCGTGGAGTTGGTGCCAGATGCTGTCACTATATGAAAACTGTTATCCGAAGTTGAGACCGGGTTTCCGAGTTCACCGGAAAGCACCGTCTCACGCGATGAAGGGTCGCGCTCGGTACGAACGAGTTCGACGCCGCGAAAGCCGCCGTAGATGGCAATGCCGTTGAGCAGGCGGAAGGAATCAGATCGGTCGGCCGTGTCGCGATCGGGCCGATAGGTCCCTTCGGCCACCCAGATTTCGTCGACCAAGCCGAGGGAGCAATCGGCCACCGCGAGTGCGTCTTGGAGATCGTTGAGCGCGGACGCCCAACTTGTTCCCGTGCCGCCGGGGGGCGCATCGGCGCGGACGAAAAGCACGGGTGAATCGGGCTGAACGCTGGTGATGGTGATGTCGTCGATGAACCAATCGGGGTGAGTCGGACCGCCGTCCAGACGAAAGCGCAGGCGGAATCCGTCGTGAAGGGAGTCGGCGGGGAGTGCGTGCGTCCATTGCGTGTAGGCGGTCTGGGTGGTGCCGTCCGAGGTCACGCGATTGAACTCGATCCACCGGCCCGCGTTATTCAGATAGTCGATGACCAGTTGCGACCCCGCCGTCCCCCCATTGCCCTTGTGCTGAGTGTGATAGGAAAGCGTTCCTTCCGGGACTTCGCCAAGAAGGATGTAATTGGTCCGAATGTCATCCGGAGCAGACTGGGCGGGGCACCCCGCGCAGCAGCCATTGAGCAATAGGGCATTCCGGCGGCTGGGCGGATTGTTGGAGGCCATCGATAAGGTCGTGCTCTGGTTGTAGGTCCACCGGGCGGGGTCAAGACCGCTCTCGAAAGTTTCGCAAAATGGAAACGGCAACGGGTCGGCCAAGGTCGCGAGGCATGCGGCATCGTCGGCCCCAGCCAGGATGGTCGCCCCGGACGTGGCGCCGAAGCGCATCGGGTCGCCGTCGCAACCCATCAGCATCGAGCACATGATCCCACAGTCGGCCTCCTCGTTGCAGTGGCTGGCGCCCCAGCCGTGGCCGATCTCGTGGGCGGTGAGGAAGACCCGCTCACCCATGACCGAACTGAACCGGGATCGAGAGAGGCCGAAGGCGTCACCGGATCCGCACACGTCGCACATCACGTCGGTGTTGGCGGTGCCGAGGACGCCGTTGTTCAGGGCTTTGCCGGTCATCAGGTGGGTGATATCGCGATGGATTTCCTGGAAGTTCGCGTTCCAAGTCGAGCGGAACTGGTTCAATAAGTCAGCGGCGAGGGTGGCGCTGTAGGGATCGGGCTCGGTGGTGCGAACGATAATTGTCGTGATCTCATAGGTGATGTTGAGCTCATCCTCGTAGATCATGGCCACCCCGTTCATGACGTCTTCGATATCCGCGACGGTGTTGGCGACGGAGTTGCCGTTGAGAAAAAAGAACTCGACGTCGGTGTCGAAGGCGATGTCGGCGACTTTCCACCCGCCGGACGCACCGGCCACGCCATTCATGGGCGCGGCGCGGTCGAGTTCCAAGGCTCGCAGGTTTCGTTCCCCGCCTGCATCGCATCCGCCGGATTCGCGAATGACATCATCGTCGCGATAGACGAGGTAATCGTCAGGATCAGCAGCGACTGTTGAAACATCGCCGAGGGGCTGAACGTGCCACAACGTGCCGTCATCAAGCGCGACGCTGGCGGACAGCTTTCCAGCTCGCATGGTCGCGGCAACCCGAGCGCCGGGGTTGCCCTCTATTTCACCGCGGAAGGTCCGAGGCGACTCTGCGGCGTGGGGTCTCAGGGAACCGTCGGGGTTCGGGATCAGCACCTGAAAAGAGGCCGAGCGCAAGGAGATGGGTTCAAGCCGTAAACGGCGGTGAGCTCCGACCAGTGGGAGGGAGGCGGAGATCCCCCCATCCGCGCCGCTAGCGAACTCGACGGTTTCGACCGTGAAATCTCGAAGGGCCGATATTCTCGGAGCGGCGCCGGGGTGTTTCGGGGCCCGTCGATTCTCCGCGAGGGAGGCGTTCGACAGCGACAGCAGCAGGAAAAGGCTGAGGCAGAACCGTTGCGTAATCAGAAACCCCATTCACCCCAAGCAACATCGACCCGACAAGTGATCGCGACGCGCGGCGAGTCGCAGACATAAGTCGGTCGGGATTTGGCCAATGACGGTACCGTTTTCAGGCCGCTTCAGCGGCCTTCCGCCGCCGAAGGCGGCATTCAGGCCAGGCCTTTAGGCCTGGTCAACGGGAGCGCGTCATTCCTTTACGTTCAGCCCGTTTTAACGGGCTTCCCCCTGATCATTCTTGCACGGACCGGAAGCTACTACGGCACGCAAACTTGATTCTCATCGTCGCAAGTCATGCCGTTGGGGCACACACAGTCGCTAACATTGCACCGGAAATCCACGCCGACGCATTCGCCGTTCTCGCATGAATCGTTGAAGGTGCAAGACTCGCCGTCGTTACAGGCGTTGCCCTCGTTATCGGGGGCGCTCATACACTGGTCGCCCACGCATTCACCAAGGCTGCACTGATCGTCCAGCCGGGAGCAATCCTCGCCCTCGCACACACCGCTGACGCAGACGTCATTGATGGTGCAGGAGTCCTGGTCGTTGCACGCACCGCCTTGGTTGCCCGCCGGATGCTGACAGGAGCCGCCGACGCAGGAGTCGGTCGTACAGACGTTGCCGTCGTCGCAGTTGAGGGGTGTATTCGAGCAACCCACGCCCGCGGTGCACAAATCGGTCGTGCATGCGTTGAAGTCGTTGCACCGCGAATTGATCGGCGTGCTCGAGCACTGGTCGGTCGCGCCGTTGCAGAAGTCCGTGGTGCATTGGATGCCGTCGTCGCAAGTCGGGGTCGATCCGCCCTCGCAACCCGATGCCGGGTTACAGGTCTCGATGCCGGTGCAGAAGAGCCCGTCGTTGCACGCGGCGTTGTTCGGCGCGTGCGTGCAGGTGTCGTTGGCTTCGTTACAGGCATCGGTCGTGCAAGCGATGCCGTCGTTGCAGTTCGGATCGGCGCCGTCCTGGCAGCCCAGCGTCACGTGACAGGTCTCGGTGCCGGTGCAGAACTGATTGTCGCTGCACACCGCGTTATTGGGCGTGTGCGTGCAGGTGTCGTTCGCCTCGTTGCACGCATCTGTCGTGCAGGCCACGTTGTCGTTGCAATTCGGATCGGCCCCGTCCTGACAGCCGAGGGTGACGTGACACGTCTCGGTGCCGGTGCAGAACTGGTTGTCGCTGCACGCGGCGTTGTTCGGCGTGTGCGTGCAGGTGTCGTTGGCCTCGTTGCACGCATCGGTGGTGCAGGCCACGTTGTCGTTGCAATTCGGATCGGCACCGTCTTGACAGCCGAGGGTCGCGTGGCACGTCTCGGTACCGGTGCAGAACTGGTTGTCGCTGCACGCCGCGTTGTTGGGCGTGAACGAGCAGGTATTGTTCGGCAGACACGTATTCGTGGTGCAGGCGACGTTGTCGTTGCAATCCGCGTTGGTCATGCACTGCCCGCACGAGTCGGTTGCTTCGTTGCAGAAGCCGCCGCCGCACGGGTTGCCGGTGGAGACGCAGCCGCCCAATTGGACCGAGCAAGTTTCCGTACCGGTGCAGAACAGCCCGTCGTTGCACGCCGCGTTGTTGGGCGTGTGGGTACACGTTCCGTTCGTGCAGCCATCCGTTGTGCAGGGGACGTTGTCGTTGCAGTCGATCGGCGTGCCCGGCACGCACACCCTGTTTACGCACACGTCGTTGGTCGCGCAGGCGTTCCCGTCGTCGCACGTGTTGGTGTCGTCGCGGGTGAAGACGCAGCCGGTCGTTGGGTTGCACGAATCATCGGTGCACGGATTGTTGTCGGTGCACACCGGCGGCGGACCGCCGCGGCACGAACCGAGAAGGCATTGATCGCCCGTGGTACACGCATTGGTGTCGTTGCACATGTTCGAGTTGTGGATGAACTGGCAACCGAACTCGGGGTCGCAACTGTCCACTCCGGTCGCGTTGCCCGTGCAGATGTTGCTGTCGTTGCAGGTGACCGGCGGGCCGCCGACGCAGTTTCCACCCGAGCAGCGATCGTTGGACGTACAGGCGTTGTTGTCGTTGCACGTCACCGTGTTATTGCTGTGACCGCACACGTTGGACGTGCACGTATCATTGGTGCAGGGATTGTTATCGTTGCACTCGGACGGGGTCAGGCACTGCAGACAGGCGTCCGTATTCTCGTTGCAGTGCGCCTGATCCACGCATGGATCATCGCCGAGGCACAAGCCGTCTTGACAGGTCTCAACGCCGTTGCAGAAAAGGCTATCGGAACAGGCGGAGCCGTTGGATCGCGGCGTCCGAACGCAGGAGCCGGAGACACAGGTGTCCGTCGTGCATGAATTGCCGTCGTTGCAGTCGGAACCGGTCTGGCACGGCCGAGGCGGACCCGCGAAGCGACGCCGGAACGCGGAAAAATCCATGTATCCGACGCTGTTGGTCAGGTTGTCGTCAAACGCTGTCTTGCAGGCTTGAGACGGAGCGCGGCCAAAGCAACGCTGGAAGGCGGCATAATCCTTGGCGTCCACATCGTTATCGCCATCGCTGTCACTCGTCACCATGTTCTTGGAAACGAGCAGCAGGTTGGTCCCGTAATGGGTGTTGTCATCCGAGGATTCGCTGGCCACGTTCAAAAACGTGCCCAGCAGGGCATCGCGTCGGATGAAGCGGTCGGCGTAGTTTTGCGGCGTATGGACCAGCGTTCGATCGTCGTGGAGAAGCGTGCCGTCAATGTGCCACATCATCGGGCCGGGTTCGAGAATGCCGGTGGCGAAATCACGCGCACCCGGGCTGAACGTGACCACATTTCGGCTGACGGCGTCGAACTCGATGTAGGAGTCCGTCATCCCCGGCCCATTGGGCTCCGGGTGCTTGGTCGAAACAAGCAGGTTGCCCTGCCGGGTCATGCCGGTCGGGCGAATCAAGAGGTGGGCGGGAGAAATCAACTTAGCATTCTGGAACACGCCGATGTACGCACCGGTAACGGCGTTGTGCTGGAGAATCTTGTTGTTCACGTCACTGATGATGTACAGGCTTCCGTTGGGACCGACGGCCATGCCGACCGGACCGCGGATGCAGTGGTCATTCCCGCAGTTTTCGGGGCCGGCAGGGCTGATCGAACCCCCGTTGATGAATATCTTGACAAAGGCGCCCGTGCGACCGTTGTACTCGTTGACGCCGTTCACTTTGCTGAAGTCCGGGGAAAAGGGCGTACTGGTAACGAGCAGGTTTCCGTCGGCCTTGAACAGTATGTATTGTGGTGCGTTCAGCCCCCCGGACGCGGGCGCGACGAACGTGCGGATAAACGCCCCGGTATCAGCCTCATACTCGTTCACCTTGTCCTCATCACGGCTGGCGGCCAGGAGCGTTTCGCGGATTGGATGGATGGCCAGGCCGTAAGGGCCTTGGATCTCGTCAACGAGGATGCTGTCGAACAAAACCGGCGAGGCGTCGTACCTCAGGATCTTGTTTTCGTAACTGCAACCCGGGTTTTGATCCGGGCACGTAAAGCTGCTCACCAGAATGTGTTGCTGACCTACGGGACCACCCGCAGTATTCGAGGACGATGCGACTCCGCCCGCTTCCGCATTCAGCGCTTCCGGGGGAGCAGTCACCGGAGCTTCGACGCGCGGAGCGCCGAGTTCATTAGGACGCAACGCCCTTGGCTCATTCGTGATGACCTTGTCCGCCGCCCGCACCGCCGGCGGATTGGCCACGTTGAATAGAATCGCGGCGACACCCGTCGCGATGAACGTAGAGACTCCGAACCACCCAAGCCGCCGAACCATCGGCGCCGCCATATTGGTCGCCTTCATGTACGAAACCCCTTTTCGAGACCCCCGGCCGCACTGATCCCCGCCCAGCGCGAAGCTCGGTCCCTCCTGCCTCGTCTGAGAGAACTGTGTCTTCCATCCTATGCCGGAACGAAAGGCCCGGCAAGCTCGGTAAGTACCGGCTACGCCCGATCAGTCACCCATTTTCGAGCCTTCATCGTTTGGCAAGATCCTGGTGCCGTCTTATCGGGGCGAGTCGTTTTGTCGGTGAAACAACGTAACCGCCTCCGCTTGTCGTCGGTGCATTCGAAGCACGTCTCAAAGAAAAACGCCGCACAACTTAGTCGGACGTTGAGGCCGTTCTGAGGCATCCATCCTTCGTGTTCTGTCCGCCAGGCACCGGATGCAACCATCGCCGTACCCTGTCCATAATGTCTCATTCAGTATTCTCAAAAAGCGGCCAAAAGTGAATTTCGAGCGATAAATAGCGCTATTAGTACAGCAGTACTTCAACAAAAGGCGTTTTGAATCTCATTTTGGAAGTTTTTTACAGGCCGTTGGGAAGATAGGTGATCGACATACAAAAAGTTTTGTGAATTACGGACGAGTGGGGCTTGTAATATCGACTGTGATGTGGTAAATCTGTTGCCTATCGGGTTATCACGCCTTGTTTGCGCGAGACGCGCATTTGAGGACTTGCGTAACTTGGTCAAGAAAAGGGCTTGTTTTGTCCGGGAAAGCGCGGGAAAATGAGACCCTGGGTTCCAGCTAGTCTTGAGAATGGACTAACGCGAATGGAGTGTCGCGGGGCGACACCGACGTTTCGCGGAACCGAACGGTTCGATAAGGCTGGACCCGTGATGCACGCGAGTTGCGCCGCGAAACGCGGCTCAATAAAAGAGAGATGGGTTTTGAAACCGGACGGTCTAGCGGGATCATCCGCGGTTCAAACCTTACCAGATAAGCCAAAGATCGGCAGGCTCGCCGATCCGTGAGTCTTGCGAATGAGCCGAGCCGGAAAGGAGGGGTGGCTCACGCCTGATTTCGCGTGGAAGTCAAGCAGTATTCGGTCGTCGAGCGTGACCTGGCGGAGTAGAAAGGGAAAGTAGCGTTCCCGAGTCGCGTTCGCGGAGATTCAAGAATCCGAAGTGCCATTCGGAGTATCGGTTAGGTAGCGCAATAGGAGAGGTTCAAGATGTCACGAAAGCCGTTTGTTTTGTTGTTGGTCGGTGCCTTGTGCCTGGCACTCGCGAGCGCGGCGTCCGCTCAGACGCCTTCGCGGGTCAGCGCCAGCCAGAAGGGCAGTTTGCTCATTTTTTCAAAGATCGAGCTTAAGTGGAGCGCGGATGGCCAGACGTTGCTTCAGGACACGTTCCTGGATATCGCGAACGACCATCCCGATCCGGTCCGCGTCCTGGGTTATTTCATCAATGGCGATCTCGAGCTTCAGGAACGTTGCTCGGGTGAGCCATGCACTCCGGACAACATTATCCAGGAGTACGAGCCGGGCTGGAACACTTTTGACTGCGAATTCACGCTGACCGGCGATCAGCCGAGCTTCTGGTCCGCGGCCCAGGGCTTTATCGGCACGCTGGGTAGCGATGGTCAGGTCATTGGCGGCTTCGGCTGCGGTCCGTTCACCGGGCTCGATCCGGGTTTTAACGAAGACCCCCCGATCCCCGGCCGTCTCGATCCCGAAACGAACATGCAGACGCGGATCCTTCGCGGTTATGCGATTTTCTGGGCCGTGCGCTTCAACGATGATGATTTCGACCCCGGTCTTTGGGAAGAGATTCGCTGGAACCATCTGAAGGGCGACGCCCTAATCGTGAATTATGAGAACGGCACGGCATGGGAGTACAACGCCTGGGCGTTCCAAGCCCACGCCGAGGATAACGGCGACTCGTTGAACGAGTATCCGGGCGACCCGCCTGGGACGCTCAGCTTGGACGGCCTCGAATACGATATCCCATTCGACACCTTGATCCTCGACTTCTACGGCACCGGCTCGACGGCGTTGTCGGGCGGCGGCCAGACGGTCACCACGGACACCGATTTGACGGTCCACGCGGTCAGTGTGGACGTGCGTCAGGACGGCTGCGGTCCGGTGCTGACCAAGGTCGAGGCGGACATCTGGAACGAGTTCGAGACCAAGTTCTCGGGCACCCGGCGCTGTGTCTGCTGCTGGGACCAGACCATGCTGAGCAACTGGGTTCGCTCGGCCGCGATCCCCAACCACTTCAGACGTTCGGCGCTACGCACGGACAAGGGCAAGGCCCGCCTAGACGGCGTGGAGAGCATCGAATGCGAGTACTTTACCTTGTGCGGCGAAACGGCGTCGCTCAAGCGGCGTTTCTGCGATGACGGAAACGACACGGCCGGAGGTGGCGGATTCTTAGGTGAAAGCGAAGATGCCTCCATCCTTGGCCTGGCGACGAAATTCCTCTCGTTCTCTCCCTCGGGCGACGAAGCGACGGCCGGTATGAACCTGGTCGGCGCCGGCGAGGAAGAAGCGGAGGTTCGGTACATTGCTCGAATCGGCCCGCGCGATCTGGTTGATCTTTCCGGTCGCGAGGGTGAGACAGACGTAAAGTCGGCGGGCAAGGTCAACCGGACGGACCGCAACTCCACGGTCCGCGACGTGACGGTGACGCCGGGCGAATAGCGATCGGTTTTCCGTGACTTTGTTTGCGGCAGCCGGACGGTGGACAGCGGAGTCGGTCGTCCGTCTGCAAGGATCTGCTGCGAGCCATTAACCGGTAGAGGGGCGCGATACGGTCCTCGTGTCGCGCCCCTTCCATTTTCCGACCATACTCAATGTAGCTCGATCACCCCGGACCGGTGACCAAGAGAGTCCGATACGCTCTCCACCCCGTTTGAACTCGGTACACCTGGTTCCGAAAACACGAGCCCGCCAATGCCGTGCGGTTGATCCGCGCGAGGGACTTTATCGATAGACGAAACCGAGGAAATCCGATACACCTTCGGTCAAAGACCAGGGAGGTATCTCAATGGGAAGACTGTGGAATTCTTACTTTTTCCTTGCGACTGCGCTGACTGTAACGGTCGGATGCGCTACCGAAGAACGTACCGCTTCACCGGTCGCGGCGGCGGGAACGGACTCGGATCGGACACCGGTCACCCAACGCTCCGCGTCCCGTAACGGGCGCCGTGGTGACGATCTGAAGCTGATTCAGCAGCGGGCCGAGAAGTTTTGGGACGCCAAAACCAAAGAGGACTGGGACACGGTCTTCCTCTTCGAGGACCCGAACACGAGCCGCGAATGGAAGAAAGAAGATTTTGCCGCCTGGTCCGAGAAGAATGATCCCTTCAAAATTCTTAAGTACGAGTTTGGGCAAATCCAATCCGACGGCGAGATGGGCTGGGTAGAGGTTAAGTACAACAGTCTCGTTCGGCGCTTCCAAAATGTACCGCCCCGGGATGCCACGCTCTGGCAAAAATGGCGGAAGGTCAACGGAGAGTGGTACCCGGTTCCGTTGCGGGAGTTGGTCGCCTACCCTGAGCCGCCTGCCCGCCGCGACCTCGGCGAGGAAAGCCGGTTGCGGGAACGGTTCATGCTATCCTGGAAGCTCCGCCAGGCGAAAGATTGGAAGGGCTTGTTCGAGCTTGTGGACCCGAGTGACCGCCCGAGGATGCCGGAAGAAGCGTGGCTCGACATGCATTCATTACTTGAATACCTCTCGTACGATGTGAAGTGGGTAGAGGCAATCGGTCAACTGGGTCGCGTGCACGTGGTGTATAAGCGGAAAGTGACCGATCCAAGCCTCTCGAAACTGCCCGTCGAGACGGCCGTCGAGACCGAGGAATGGATCATGGTGAACAACGAGTGGTATCGCGATCTCGCCCGCGCGTCGGGACCAGGAGCAAAAAATGAACCTTCGTAGTGCTTTCTGTGTTTTCTTGTTGGCGTTGGTGCCATTGGCCGGCTGCAAGGTCGGTGACTCGGGTGCCGTCGGGGCGTCAAGCGACCCGGGGCGTGATGGGGTAGCCGACGCATCGGCGTCCCCTCGACAGAGCGGAAAGGCAGGGAAGAACGGTCAACCTGATTCCGGCCCCTCAACGCGGCCCCAGAAAATCACGGCTCCCCCGCCGCCACCGGTGACGTACGCGCTGTGTTCTGAGCAACTGCCCAAAGCCGGTCAGTGGAAAGGCGATCCGGTGCTCTTCGATGTGAACGGCGACGGGCACCTCGACTTGGCCGCGAACCCACGTTTGGGCAATGGCCCGCACATCTGGGCAGGCAACGGACAGGGGCATTGGACCAACATCATGGCCGGCTGGCCACAGCATGAGAATTCCTGTGGCGGCGGTCTCGTCTTCATTGACGTGAACAAAGACAAGAAGCTCGACATGACCTTGGCGGACCATTGCCGCGGCGTATTCGTCTTTGCCGGCGACGGCACAGGCGAGAAGTGGGACGCGATCGTGAAGAACCTGTACCCGAAGGATATTGTGAACCGCGACATGGAAAACCAGACGTTCCTCGGCGCGGAGGACATGGACGCCGGCGACGTGAACGGCGACGGCTTCGCGGACATGGTCGTCAGCGCCAGCGACGAGAGCGGAATTAATCTCTATCTCGGCGATGGTTCCGGCACCAACTGGAAGCGACAACCGTGCAACCTTCCGACCAAGGCCTGGGCCAATCGGGTCATGTTGTACGACATCAACAAGGACGACATCCCGGATGTCGTGGCCACTCACGCCGATGGACCACGAGTCTTCCTCAATAACGGGCGAGGTGATTGGTCTGACGGATGGACCGGCTTACCGAGCCCGGTCATTCGAGGACTCTACACCGGTATCGCCGTCGCGGACTTCAACGAAGACGGCAAGCCGGACATCACCACGGCCAATTGGGTTGATGGACCGGAAGTGTACCTCCAACAGACCGACGGCTCGTGGAAGAAAGCGGTCGATGTGTTTGCGGAGATGCTCGGCGGGGCCATCGGAATCGCGACAGGCGATCTGGATCGCGATGGGCACCAGGATATTGTGGTGTCCGGTCAGATGAAGAACGAGCCCGGCTTTGTTCGTGGCGTGTTCGCCCTTCGCGGCAACGGAAAAGGCGAGTTTACGCACATGAAGAATTGCGGCCTGCCCGAAACCGGCTTGATGACCACGATGGGCGTCGCCTTGGGCGACGTGAACGGCGACGGCCGGCCGGATATCGTCGCGGGCAGCGGCATGTCGGTGGAACGGGTTCCGACCGGTCCCAGCGGTCCGAGCATCGACCAGCGATTGATCGTGTGGTGCAGCCAAGTCCCGGCGAAGGAGGCTTCTCTGACCGCCACGCGGCCGTAAAACTGGCAAAAGGTACCAGAGCCCCTTTCATCAAGAATCGCAGCGTCCGGGGTCGTGACATACTGTGTCACGACCCCGGCGTTTTTGTAGCAACGATACCCGCTATGTATGATCCGCGAATAATCGGCGTTCCACGATGAAGTGCCCCATTGTCAATCCGAGAGGAATCATCGCTTCATTTGGAGCCTCGACAATCTCATCCGGCTCATCGCCGACATGCTGATCCAAATCGCGTCCGCGCTGTTGGAATTCGCAGGATGGATTGACCCGATTCCCCCTAAGCGTAAATGTCATGGGTGCGGCCAGCTTTTCGCAGCCGCTCGAGAGCTTTCCGTCGACTTGGACAAGTGTCCGCGGTGTGACTACGATCTCACCGGCAATGTTTCGGGCCGATATCCCGAGTGCGGTTGGCGTTTGCCTCGTCGTTTTCGCACGCGACGCAAGCGAGCCGAAGGTAGGGCAGGTCATTGACCTGCCTTCACTATTTGCGCGGGTACCATCGCCGATCGACCGGGGGCTGACGAAAACGCCTGCGATTCAGTCGGTTCCTCGTATCACATGAGCCCAACGACGGAATTCCAAGCCAATACTTTGGAACGGTATTCCAAAGCCGCCCTTTGCGGCATCGCTGTTCTTTACGTCACTGTTTCCATCATCGGAATCCGCTGGGGCCTGCCCAGCCGCGACATCGACAAATACTTGTTCAGCGACGGCAACGTCTGGCCAGGCGAGAAGATGTACCGGCTCGCCAACGCGGCTGGCAGATTCTCGCCAGAATCCGCCGCCAGACGCGGCGCCGACGTGGACGTCAACCCCGTCCGAGCGGCGCGAGGTCCGCACACCGTTGACGCCGCTTCGGAGAAATCGGAAGAGCCGATCCTCTTGACCGGCACGGACGAGGACATCGCGGAAATCTACCTCCGTTATCGCCTCTACACGTACCAACCCGACGAAATGATCACCATGATGGCCCTGGCCGGGATGCGCCCGGGGCGGCTCGATCTCGATCCGCGCCTCTATCAATACGGCGGCCTGTTCATCTATCCGGTCGGGGCACTCATCAAGCTCTGCGGCATCCTCGGCCTCATCGACGTGCGGAACGATGTGGTCTTCTACCTGGACCATCCGGACGAATTCGGGAAGTTCTACATCGTCGCCCGGGCCTATGCGGCCATCTGGGGCTTGACAGGCGTGTTCGTTGTGTTCGCGATCGGCCGCCGATTCGGCGGAGCCGGGGCGGGCCTGTGGAGCGCCCTCTTTTTCACGCTTATGCCGGTGGTCATTTGTATGTCGCACGAGGGCAAGCCCCATTTGCCGGGTGCGGTGCTCATGCTGCTGGCCGTCTGGCTGGCCATGCGGTTCATCGATTCGCGGCGGGCTCGCGATTGGTGGCTGATGTGCATTTGCTGCGGGGCGGCGGTCGGGATGGTGCTTTCATCCTGGCCGATCGTGGTGTTGATCCCGCTCATTGCGTGGATCACGAGGGCAAGGACGGGCAATGGCGACCCTACCCAGAACCAAGGACCTTCGGTGCTTGCGCGATCGCTGCTAGGGTTGGTCGTGTCCATTGCCGTCTACTTCGTCACCAATCCGTACGTTCTGATCAACGCCTTCACCAACCGGGACGTATTGCGGAGCAACTTCGGCAACTCACTTGGGATGTACGAAATCGCCCGCGTCGGCGAAGGATTCATCCGTGTCTTGCAGCTCACGGTTGAGGGTGCGACGCCTCCGGTCGTCGTCATCGGGCTAATCACGACCATCGCCGCCATGAAGCGTCGCAATGCCACCATCGTTCCTCTGCTCGTCACCGCCGCCGTATTCTCTCTTCAATTCGTCATGATCGGCGCCGGCAAACCGGCCGAATACGGCCGCTTCAGCATTCTCACGAACACCGCTCTGGCCATTGCTACCGCCTGCGCAACCGGACATCGGCGAAAAAATCCCGCCATTACCTGGGCCGTCTCCACCCTCACGGTTGGATGGCTCGTCATCTCCGGTGGCGCCTATCTTTGGAACTTCCGGCTTGACGAGGTAGGCGTCGGCTCGCGGATTCAACTAGCCAAAGCGGTGGCCAGCGCAGATCGGTTACGTGAAGACGAAAACAACCCAATCGTAGCCATGTTGTCCGACCCCGCGCCGTACAATTGTCCGCCGATGGATTTTCGAAGAGCCAGGGTCTGGCTTCAGTCTTCGCCCCGCGAAATCGTAATCCTTAAAGATCAAGGCGGCTTTCTCCTTCGCACACTTGACGATTGCCCCAGCAATTGGCTTCCTGATTCGCCTTCTTCGCCGGTTACGCGACATGGCTGGATTACACCCATTAGCTGGGCGAACAAACCCTTTGCCACCACCGCAACCATGTTCCGTTTTCCAGGTTGAGTGGACCCTTTCGCCGCACCGGACAGACGCGCTCACCTTCCGTTGACGCCCCCCCCGATCCCCCCTACCGTATAGCCTAACGTATGGAGCGTCGCTCATGAACCAAGGACGTGAATCCGATGTCGAGCCCGCTTTGCCATTTTGAGCTGATGACCAAGGACCCGGACAAGGCCAAGGCCTTCTATGGCCAGGTCTTCGGCTGGCAGTTCGACGACCAGACCATGCCCGGCTACACCCTCATCAGCACGGGTCAGGACCCGCATGGGGGGATCATGAAGCAGCCCGAGTCCCCCGCCGCCTCCAACATCTACTTCAAAGTGGCCGACATCGAAGCGACCCTGGCCAAGGTCAAGGAACTGGGCGGCAAGGTGACCGTGCCCAAGTCGGAAATCCCCGGCATCGGCTTTTTCGCTCTCTTCGTCGACCCGGAAGGGATCGGCATCGGCCTCATGCAGCCCGCGGAATAGACTCACAGACCCAGTAGGCCCAGCGTAAGCGCCTTGATGTCCGTATCTCGGTATGGTCGACCGGCGTATATCGCGCTGTTTGGACGCGAACAGATCAAAGCCGTTCGATGTTGGGCGGCCGTGCATGGCACGCCGTGCGAGCCTCTGACGAGCGTCGCGTCGAGGGGGATGCCCTTGGTTCGCGGATCGAAAAAAAGCTCGACCGGGTCGTAACCCGGCTTGCGATGAATATCCACCGTGCGGGCGAAGGGTGGTGCCGCGGCGTCGCCCAGCCACCAGTAGTAGGCCAGCCAGTGGGCGTCGTCGCAAACGAGAACCACCTCGCCCGATCGGGAATTGAGCATCCCTAACCGCCGCCGATCGTCGCCCACGGCGACGTCCGCAATCCCGCTCCGCCGCCGGAACAGTTCGACGACCCGCTCCGCGTTTCTCGATCGCGTCGATGCATCCGTCCCGCTTACGAAGACATGCGCGAACTGATGATCCACCATGGCGAAGGCTTCGCTCGCCGACAGATCGAGATGTTCACCACCGCCCTCCTCACGCACCCGTAGCAATCCCGCCTCCCGAAGGACGCGGTTCGGGTACACAACCCCGGTCACATCCGTCAAAGCGTACTCGCCGGCGACAAGGAACGTTGCGTCGCGGGCGCCCAGCAGGTTCCCGATCCGCGCCGCAAATTCCCCCAGGCACGCGTCTAGCTCAACCAAAGCGGCTTTCGCCTGCGGGCTGTTGGGGCCGAACTTCTGAGCGGCGTAATCCAGATGGGGAATATAGATCCAATGCAGGTTCGGGGCGTGTTGCTCGATCAGCCATCCCGCGGCGCGGAGGATCCACTTCGTCGATTCGATGTTGGCCAGGGGACCCCAATAGTGCTGGAGCGGAAAGTGGCCCAGGGCGTCAAGAAGCCGCCGATACAGCCCCTCGGGCTTGGAGTAGCACCACAGCTTGGTCGTGCCGTCCGGCTCGTGAATCGGCTCCGGCGTCACGATGAAGTCCGCGGCGGCATCCTTGATGTTCTGGGCGTGCCATACGGCTGACACCCACCCCGGCCGACGGCGGCGGACCGCGTCCCAGACCTGTTCACCGCTGATGAGGCCGTTTCGCCCGACCCAGAGTTCGACTTCGCGTCGGTCACGGTGATAAAAACCGTTGGCGATAACGCCGTGCTCACCCGGCCCAACGCCCGTCCACATCGACGCCTGCACGCAGGAGGTAACGCACGGGAACGTCGGCGTCATTTCGGCGATCGAGCCCGCGTTCGCCCATTTGTACAACGTCGGCGTCGTAGCTGGCCCAATGTCTCCTGGCCGCAACCCGGGAACCGACAAGAAAACCAAGTGTTCGGTACTCATGATTTTGACACGCGGCAACCGCGATCGCCGACCGGGTTCTCACAAAAGCGGGACAAAAACTCGAACGCCTTCTTCGCTGTTTTCACCGCGTCGTGGCTGTGGCGCGACAGCTCCACATTGACGAGCCCCGGGTAATCAATGCCGCGTAGCGCCGCGAAGACGCCGGCAAAGTCCATTTCTCCATCGCCGAACATCAGATGCTTGTGAACGCCCGCCCGCATATCCTCCAAGTGAACGTTCCACAGCACGTCACGCCAACGCTGAACGTGTTTCGCCACGCTCCCGTCCTGTAAGCAATGCAGATGACCCACATCGAGCGTCAGCCCGAAACGGGGATGCGCCACTCGCCGCTGTAGTTGCTCAAAATCAGCCATGCGCTGAACGTACATTCCCGGCTCCGGCTCAAAGGCCAAATCGACGGATCGTCGATCGGCGTGTCCCAGAACCTCGCCAAGGCTCTCCGCCAGCCGATCCTCCAAAATCGTCAGTGGCGCGGCGTCGTCCGGCGTCCCCGACCAAAGTGACACCACTTTGGCACCAACCTCGGCGGCGGCGTCGATCGCGGCCTTGAGAAACTCCACGCGTGTTCGTCGAGCCGCTCGGTCACCGCTCAGCAACGTCGGCTGGTGCTTGCGACGCGGATCCAGGATGAAACGGGCTCCCGTTTCGATGCACACCTGCAACCCGGTCCGATCGACGCTCGGCCGCAATCGCTCGACACAGCGTTGAACCCCCCTGCCATCCGGCGGATCCAGTTCCGTTCGCTCCAGCGTAATAGCGACGGTCCGATAGCCGATTTCCGCGATGATCTCCAGGGCATCGGCCAGTCGGTGATGCGCGAACCCGTTGGTGTTGTAGCCCAGCAACACGCGAATCGCCTTGTACGAAAAGTGCCCTCTATTCCAGGCGGCCACGGATCGCCGACGAACTTCGCACCGCCGGCGCTCGATTGACCACCGGACCCGGCCCCTCCAGGCGCCCTCGGTGCTCGACCGGACCCGCGTCGCGATCGACGTGCGGTGGTTCTGTCTCGCTCCCCGTCCCTCTCGGCGGTCGTTCCATCAGAAAGCTCGTCCGGTCAAAGTCCGCGGGCTTGACCACCCGTTGCAAAATCCTCTTGGCCAGGCGCATATCCGTCCGCCGCGTCACGTGAATCAGCAACACTTGGGCGTTGGGAACGGCTTCATACACCTTGGGCATGTCGTCCACATGAATGTGCCAACCCGCCCGGGCTCGAGCAACGTGGTCCCGCTCGAAAAACGTGCACTCCACAACCAGCAATCGGCTCTGCTGAACGAACCCATGCTCCAGAAACCGACCAATGGCCGTGTCCCCGGTATAGGTCATCAGGGGCACTTCCACGTGATGTTCAATCGCCACGTTCTGCCGTTTCAGGGCCACCAACTCCGGCCCCGTCTTACCGACATAGTCCGGTTTCAGCTTGTGACGAGACTCAACGAGCGTGTACCCCAGGGCGTGGGCACCGTGGTTCACCGCGAAGGGACGAACGAACAGTCCCCGCCGGAGTTCGATGTTCTCCAGTGGCTCCACGCCGACGACCTGGCCGGGGGAGGGATGGCCTTCGATGTCTCCCCAAACGTCCATGAGCTTTTGAATCGGCTGAGCCAGCCCCCGATGGACAATGACCCGGCCGGGGGCGTTCCCGACGAACGTCCGCTGCGAAAAGTAATAGGCGACCCCAGCGGCATGGTCCATGTGCCCATGCGTCAGGCACACGTTGTCGATCGAGATGATCTCGCGCGGGGCCCGGCCCACGTCAAAACAGACATTGAACTCCGGCGCGGCCACGACGCTCTCCTCTCCGGCGAGCGACACGCCCACAACGTGCATTCCGCCCAGTTCCTTGTGGATCATTCGCGACATTGAGCAAGTCCTGATCGGCTACAGACACCGTAGGGGGCGGTCGGGCCAATGGCTCTCGGGGCCACCGCCCAAGCTTCACCGGCCTCCGAGTAACTCCCGATAGGCTTCCCTCCGTGGATCACGTAGCCTAGGCGATTTGACACGCAACATCTAGTACCGCTACTCTTTTCGACGGTCGGGACGAATCTCAAGTCACGGTGGGCGGCGACGCCCCCGCCCCCGTCCGACCGTGTACCGGATCGGCATTATGCTCTGTCCTGCCTGCAAGAGCAGCGACAACAAAGTGATCGACTCGCGCCTGACCGAGGGCAGCCGGGCCATCCGCCGCCGCCGGGTGTGCGATGACTGCGGCCGCCGCTTCACCACCAAGGAGCGTGTCGAGGAAGAGTTGCGCATCACAGTCATCAAGGCCGGCGGTCAGCGCGTCCCCTACAACCGAGATAACATCCAAAATGGCGTGGAGCGGGCCTGCACTAAGCTGGACCTTACCGACCAGCAGCTACAGCAACTCGTTGACCAGGTGGAGGAGGATATTTTCGCCGGGCACGACCGAGAGGTACGAACGGAGGACATCGGGCGATACGTCGGCCGGCACCTGCGCAAGCTCCACGCCGTCGCCTATGTGCGTTTCATGAGCGTCCACCGAAAATACGGAACGATCGATGAGTTCATCGACGAGATCAGCGAAGTTCGGCAACGCGCGGCCGAGGAGAGCCCAGCCCAACAAACGCTCTTCGAGGGCTGAATCCGCCGTACGTGTTTGCGTGGGGCGAGTCGGGCAGCGTGGCATGGCCCACGCTTGCGTGGCCATGTCTTCGCTCCGAAAGAGCGACGGTTGTAGCCACGGGTGGAGCGCCGCCCGACGCCAGGCGGGCAAGCGCAACCCGTGGTCGCCAGATCACCGTTCTCAGCCCGCCCCGGCAGGGCGGAGGAAGGCGCGTACGCTAAACACATAGAATGCGCCCGTCGATTTGACGCTGCGCTCGACGATTCCGCTGGTTCGTTCTCAATCGACAATCGACAATCGAAAACCGACAATCATCGGAGAACCTATGGAATCGTCCGCATCATCGATCCTCGACCGGCTCGTCTCATTGCTGACCGATCACGGAGTTTCATTCGACCGCACGCAACACCGCCCCGTCCACACCAGTGAGGAAGCCGCCGAGGTACGCGGGACCCCGCTGCACAGCGGTGCCAAGGCATTGGTTATGAAAGGCGACGATGGCTTCGTGCTCGCGGTCATTCCCGCCGACCTCGCCCTCGATGGGACCGCCCTGAGAAAGCACCTGGGCTCCAGAAGACTCCGGTTCGCCTCCAAAGAAGAACTGGCCGAGCTGACTGGGCTATCCCCAGGCGCCGTGCCGCCCTTTGGTAGCCTCTTCCACCTGCCGACGATCTGCGATGAGCGGCTTTCCGAAAACCAGCGTATCAACTTCAACGCGGGCAGCCACAGCAAATCGATCCAACTGGCCTATGCCGACTACGCCCGAGTTGAACGGCCGGTCGTCGTACCGATCTCCAAGTCCCGCGAAGCGTGAGATACGTCGGACCCACCGAGTCTCGCGCCGCATCAACGCGCAATTAAGCGGGCACGACTCGGTTTGCCCGGTTCGTGCCCGCCGATCAATAGGCGACTCTATCCAAACCGCGAAGCCGTACTTACCCGCGCGACCTCGCCAGAACCGGATATCCGAAACGAACCTTGGCCAACGCCAGCAGCAGAAGCGTCAAGACCAACAAGCCCCACGTCGAAACCGTTGGAATCTGGTCACCGACCGGACACAGGTCGTCGGCGCCGTCACCATTGTCGTCGCCGAGGCAGGCAGAACCAACGCCATGGAAGACGCCGTTTCCAATGCACGCATCGGCCCCTTGGCCGTCCTGGCAGGTACCGTTCGGATAACAGCACGCCCCACACGTCGGCACTCCGGTACATCCACTGGGGCCGCACACATTGTCGGTACAGGGGTCGCCGTCGTCACAATTGTCATCGTCGGGGATGTGGATGCACGTATCCGTCACCTCGTCGCAGGAATCATCCGTGCACACGATGGGATCGTCGCAATCGGGCGGGGTGCCGGGAGAACACCCCTGAATGGGGTCGCACGTCTCCGCGCCGTTGCAGAACAGTCCGTCGTCGCAGACCGCGTTGTTCGGAACGTAGGTGCACATATCCGCGACCTCGTCGCACGCATCGACGGTGCATACGACGCCGTCGTTGCAATTCGGATCCGGACCGTCGACGCAACCCATGTCCGGATCGCACACCTCCATCCCGTCGCAGAACAGGCTGTTCTGGCACAACGAATCCTGCGGGGTACGGTCACACGAATCGGTCATTTCATTGCAGGTATCCACGGTGCACGGCACGCTGTCGGCACAGTTCGGCGGAGTACCCGCCTGGCAACCGTTGATCGGGTCGCACATCTCCACGCCGTTGCAGAATAATCCGTCGTCACAAGCTCCGTCGTCCGGCTCATGGTCGCACGAATCGGTCGACTCGTTGCACGAATCGATCGTGCAGACCACCCCGTCGTCGCAGTCGGGCGGCGTTCCCGGCTGGCAACCGGCAAGCGGGTCGCACGTCTCCACTCCGTTGCAATAGAGGCCATCATTACAAAGAGCGTCGCTCGGCGTGAACACGCAGACGTTGTTCACCGGGTCGCACGTGTCGATCGTGCAGGTGTTGTCGTCATTGCACTCAAACGGCGGACCGGGCTGGCAGGAGGCATCGACGCAGGTCTCAAACCCGTTGCAGATCTCGCCATCGTCGCAGTCGTCGTCGGACAGACACTTGGTGGCGCACTGATTCGTTTCCTCGTCGCAGGGCAGCCCGGGACACGGATCCAACCCCGGCTGGCAACCGGCAAACGGGTCGCACGTCTCCACCCCGTTGCAATAGAGGCCATCATCGCAAGAAGCGTCGCTCGGCGTGAACACGCAGGTGTTATCCACGGGGTCGCAGGTGTCGATCGTGCAGGCGATGTCGTCGTTGCACTCAAACGGCGGACCGGGCTCGCAGGAACCATCGACGCAGGTCTCGAACCCGTTGCAGATCGCCCCGTCGTCGCAGTCGTCGTCCGATTGACATTTGCCGCAGCTGTCTGTTTCCTCGTCGCAGAACAGCTTGGGACACGGCTCCGACCCCGGCTCGCAGCCGGTCACCGGATCGCAGATCTCCTCGCCGTCGCAGAACAAGCCGTTGCTACAGAATTCGTCATTAGGGCAGCCCGGCCCGAAGGGCGCCGCCGGGGACCGGTTATTCAGGGCGGTCGATCGTGGCCGGGTCGCAGCCAACGCCGTCGAACAACACAAAGCCAAGCATGCCACCAACGCCGCATGGAAAGTTTTATTCGCCTTCATCGCGCCAGCTCCGGGGGAAGATAGAGGCCATGCGCCGCGCCGACGAACTGGAAGGAACGCCCCTTTCTCGCCTTAATGACGCCCTGCGCCGAACAACGTCATTCACGCAACGAAGGGGACAACGGGCTCCCTCCCGCGGCGGCTTGGTTGGCCCAACCAAAGCTACCGATAACATCGCTCAATCTAGCAAGCCGCTGCCGGGATTACAAGAAATTGTTAGCCGAAAAATCTCCACATGCTCGGGACGGATCGCCTCGTCGCCTTTTAGCGACCGGGCACATCCACTTGCGTGAGCCGCCGGAGAATGAACCTACAACTTGAATTCAAAACGTTTCCCTGCCAACGGATAAGAAGCGTGCGTAATCACGCTCGAATTGATCAGGATGGGGGTCAATGGGGGTTATAAAAAACGAGGCGGGCACGGCCCGGATGAAACCGGACGTGCCCGCCGTTTTGCCCTTTCATGCCCCGCGAGCTTACCCGCGTGACCTAGAGAACACCGGACGACCGAACTGGACCTTGGCCAGGGTCAACAGGGCCAGCATCAGGATCACCAGGCCCCACTCCGACACCGTCGGAATGCCGTCGCATCCCGGAATGACGATGTGATTGCACGCATCCCCCACCTCGTTGCACAGATCCTCCGTGCAATCATTGCCGTCATCGCAGTTCGGCGGGGTGCCCGGAGTGCAGTCGGACACGGCGTCGCAGGTCGAAACACCGTTGCAGAAGTTGCCATCCTCGCAAGCTGCGGGGTTCGGCGTGAATACGCACACGCCTGCCTGGCAGATGTCGGTCGTGCAACTCACGCCGTCGTTGCACGGGCAGTCCGCCGCGCAATTGCCGCAATCCTCACAGGCCACGTCGCATATCCCGTCGCCGCACGTGGATACGCAATCTCCCGCGTCGCACCGCTCCGAGCAGGGCTCGCAACCGCAGTCGGCCGGGCAATTGGTGCAATCCTCGCATAACGGGTCGCAGGCGCCGTCACCGCAAGTCGGCTCGCACACGCCCATGTCGCAAATCTCCGTGCACGGGTCGCACCCGCAATCCTTCTTGCAGTTCAGACAGTTCTCGCAGGCCGGATCGCACGTACCGTCGCCGCAGGTCGGCAGGCAGGCCCCCGACACGCACGCCTCGGTACACGGATCGCACGCGCAATCCGTCGGGCAACTGGTGCAATCCTCACACGCCGGGTTGCACGTGCCGTCGCCGCAGGCGGGTTGGCATGCACCCTTCACGCAGTTCTGTGTGCACGGCGTGCAGCCGCAGTCCGAAGCGCAGCTGCTGCAAGTTTCCCCGCAGGCCGGCTCGCACGCCCCGTTGCCGCAGCTCGGCGCGCACATACCGTTGGTGCAGGTCGTGCACGGCATGCAACCGCAATCCGTCGGACAGTTCGTGCAATTCTCGCAGGCCGGATCGCAGAATCCGTCTCCGCAAGCCGACACGCATGAGCCCATGACGCAGTTTTGCGTACACGGCACGCATCCGCAATCCGACGGACAATTGCTGCAATTCTCGCAGGCCGGATCGCATGTGCCATCGCCGCAGGCCGGCTGGCAAACGCCCATGACGCAGTTCTGCGTGCACGGGAAGCATCCGCAATCGGCCGGGCAGTTGCTGCAATTCTCGCAGGCCGGATCGCACATGCCGTCGCCGCAGGCCGGCTGGCACACGCCCATCACGCAGTTCTGCGTGCACGGCGTGCATCCGCAGTCCGCGGGGCAGTTATCGCAATTCTCGCAGGCCGGATCGCACGTGCCGTCGCCGCAGGCCGGCTGGCACACGTCCATCACGCAGTTTTGCGTGCACGGCATACAGCCGCAGTCCGCCGGACAGTTCGTGCAATTCTCGCAGGCCGGATCGCACGTGCCGTCGCCGCAGGCCGGCTGGCACACGCCCATCACGCAACTCTGGGTGCACGGAGCGCAGCCGCAGTCCGCCGGGCAGGTGTTGCAATCCTCGCAAGCCGGATCGCAGAACCCGTTGCCGCAGTCCGGCGTGCACATGCCGCCGACACAGGAGCTGCACGGTCCGCAGCCGCAATCCGCCGCGCAGTTAAAGCAATCCTCGCAGGCCGGGTCGCAGGTACCGTCGCCGCAGGCCGGCTGGCACACGCCCATCACGCAGTTCTGCGTGCATGGCGTGCAGCCGCAGTCAGCCGGACAACTATCGCAGTTCTCGCAAGCGGGATCGCAGATGCCGTCGCCGCAGGCGGGCGTGCACATGCCCCCCACGCAGTTCTGCGTGCAAGGCGTACAGCCGCAATCCGCCGGACAACTATCGCAGTTCTCGCAGGCCGGATCGCAGATGCCGTCGCCGCACGCGGGTTGACATACACCCATCACGCAGTATTGCGTACAAGGCGTGCAGCCGCAGTCCGCCGGGCAAGTATCGCAATTTTCGCAGGCCGGATCGCAGAAGCCGTCGCCGCAGGCGGGCGCGCACACGCCACCCACGCAGTTTTGTATGCACGGCGTGCATCCGCAATCCGCGGGGCAGTTGGTGCAGTTTTCGCAGGCCGGATCGCAGACACCGTCGCCGCAGGCGGGCGTACACATGCCTCCCACGCAGTTCTGCGCGCACGGTGTACAGCCGCAATCCGACGGGCAATTCTCACAATTCTCGCACGCCGGGTCACAGAAGCCGTCGCCGCAGGTAGGCGTGCACACGCCCATCGTGCAGTCTTCGGTGCACGGATCACACCCGCAATCGTCCGGACAGCTGCTGCAATCTTCGCAATCCGGATCACAGAATCCGTCACCGCAGGTCGGCGTACACATGCCCCCGATGCATTCCTCGATACACGGGTCACACCCGCAATCATCCGGACAACTCTCGCAATCCTCGCAGGCGGGGTCGCAGAAGCCGTCGCCGCAGGTGTTCACGCACAACCCCAGCTCGCAGACCTCCGTGCATGGATCACAGGGGCAATCCCCCGGACAGCTGCTGCAATTCTCGCAGTCCGGATCGCAGAAGCCGTCGCCGCAGGTGGTCACGCACATGCCTCCCGAGCACACCTCAGTGCACGGATCGCATCCGCAGTCCGATGGACAGTTGCTGCAATTCTCGCACTTCGCGTCGCAGAACCCGTCGCCGCACGTGGTCACGCACATACCGGAAAGACACGTGTGGGTGCATGGATCACAGGGGCAGTCCTCCGGACACGTGCTGCAATTCTCGCAGTCTGCGTCGCAGAAATCATCGCCGCAAGTCGACACACACACCACCGTCATGTCCTTCCCAATCGTCGTGCACACCTCCGTGCATGGGTCGCATCCGCAGTCCGACGGACAGGTGGTGCAATTCTCGCAGGCCGGGTCGCATAGGCCGTCCCCACAGGTGGTGACGCAAGCGCCCATGTCGCACGCAGTGCAGGGCGCGCACGGGCAATCGCCCGGGCAACTGTTGCAATCCTCGCAGCCGGGATCGCAAAAACCGTTGCCGCAAAGCGGTTGGCACATGTTATTGAAGCACGTATTACACGGTCCGCATCCGCAATCCGACGGGCAGTTGCCGCAATTCTCGCACAACGGGTCGCACATCCCGTCGCCGCAGGCCGGCTGGCACACGCCCATCACGCAGTTTTCGGTGCACGGATCGCAGCCGCAGTCTCCCGGACAGGTCGTGCAATTCTCGCAGGCCGGGTTGCAGAATCCATCGCCGCAGGTGCCCACGCACACACCACCCACGCACGCTTCGATGCAAGGATCGCAGCCGCAATCCTCCGGGCAGGTCTCGCAGTCCTCATCGCAGCTTGGGTCGCAGACCCCGTCGCCGCAAACGTCGAAACAAACGTTGGTATTCGTGATCGTGCAGACGATCTTGGTCGCCTGGGAACCCACGGATACGGTTCGCGAAGTGCAGTTCGTGCAGCTTCCCACCGGAGTGGGCGTCAGGTCGCAGGTCCCCGCGCCCTGTGCGGAGCAAGTGGCGTTGACCAGGCAAGTGAGCGAGCTGTTCCCCGTGCATCGCCCCGCGGTATCGACGCAGGAGATATTGGTGTTGTAGTCGGACAGGCTGGTACCGGTTCCCGCAGTCTCACTCACCGTATGGTTCGCGACCGTAACCGGAACATGCCCGGTGCAATCCCCGTCGTTGGCATTGGCGAATTGAGTCGTGCCATCGATCCGCAGATTGAACAGACCGGGATCGGTATCCGGAATCAACTCTTTACAGACCTGAATCGTCCTGGGGATCTCAATCGGAATTCGCAGCGCGTTCTCACAATTGCATTTTGAGGGCGATCCAGGGAACGCCCCGAGCGCCGAACGGCACAGATCGTTGGAGCCCGGCTGCCGCCAGCTCGTACACGCGTTGACGTCCAGAAAACCGTCGCCATCCGTATCGACACAGGTTAACGTAATGCCGTTGATTCGGTAATAGAGCGGGTTGGGTGACGCGTCGATGTCCCCGCACAAGTCCTGAAGGCCGGGACCCGTATTCACGCACGTGCCACACGCGCCGGTTCCGTCACCCGTACAGCAGGCGTGCGGCGTCCCCACCCCGGTGCAAACCTCAACGGCGCCCGTGCAGTCGGCATTGGCGTTGCAGGGCTGCGTGTTGGCCAGGGAGCAGGCCAGCCCGGTGTCGCCCGTGGTGTCAAGGTCGGTGTAGCCGCAGGTGCCCGCGCCGGCTCCCGTGCAACAAGGAAGTGGGTTCCCCGAACCAACGCAGACTCCGTTATTGTTAGCCGGCGTGTAGGGCGGAGAGCTGATCAGACACCGTCCGGTCAAGGCGTCGCCGCCGTCCAGGGACATGAAGAAGCCGACGTCGTGACGCTCTTGGGCCCCCAGATTTACCGTAAAGATGGCGTCAAATGTCGTGGTGTCGCCGAGAAAATCACAGTCGTCGGGAACGGGGAGCGGGACGTTGACGGCGGTAATCGTCACGTCATTGGCCGTGCAATTCAGATCCTGCCCGCCGCCATAGAGGTTGAACACGTCCTGCATGCAACAATTGTTGCCGGTGTCACACCGGTGTTGCAGCTGCGCATTCACGGCGCCGGCCGGAAGGAGCACGCCGACAAGCAAGATCGGCAGCGGAATTCGCCGCGGCCGCGATGAGCGCGACCGCCTCGACCTATGCGACCTCGTCCCAATCTCCGTGAAAAAACGCCCGCAACACGCTTCCTCTGCTCTGCTCGCTGACATCGCTTCTACTCCGGGGAAAAGTAGACCTACCTCCGCAACTCAGCCTCCCGAAGGATCCTCCCTATGGACGCCGGGCTCGATCCGGGCGGATCGTAGACTCCGAGCCGGGGCAAACCAATCAAGGCGTCTGAGGAAGGACTCCCTCTTCGGTAGATTTGACCACTCCCGACCTGGTCCTACCGATAACTTTGCGCAATCTAACAGAAAATTTAGGCGGATACAAGGCCCTTTCTAGGTTGAATAGCCACAATTATCTTCAGGTTCGCATTAGAGATAACATTTTTTGGGAAAAAAACGTCGACCCTACTTTTACAACGCCCATTTTGGAGGTCCGGAGAGATGGAGTGCCCGATTGGACCGGCCTTGGATGCGGCCGGGGCACTCACTACACTCCAACTCCTAGATGGCGGCACAAACCGAGGTCATCGTGCTGGGTCTCGGCGGGATCGGAAGCGCGGCCCTCTACCATCTCGCCGCCCGGGGTCTTCGGGTCATTGGGCTCGAACAATTCGGCATCGCCCACGAGCGGGGAAGCTCCCATGGCCAGACTCGGCTCATCCGGCAATCGTATTTTGAACACTCCAGCTACGTTCCGCTCGTTCGGCGGGCAGAAAAACTCTGGGTCGAGCTCGAATCACAAACCGGCAAGCGGCTTCTCGAGCGGACCGGCCTTTACCTCGCGGGGCCAACAAGCGGCGTCATTGTTCCCGGCGTCCTCCGTGCGGCCGCAGCGTATGACATCGGTCTTGAACGGCTGAGCCACACCGACGCGCGAAGCCGTTTTCCCGGGTTCCGGCCATCGGATGAGATGGCCATCCTTTTCGAGCCTGACGCCGGCTGCCTGGCCGTCGAAGACTGTGTCGCCACCTACGTCGCCGAGGCCAGTCGCCTTGGGGCCGCGGTTCACAGCAACGATCAAGCGATCGCTTGGTCGGCGGAGCCTGACGAAGTTAAAGTGAAAACGGAACAAATGACTTATCGGGCCGCCCAGTTAATTATCTGCGCGGGGTCGTGGACCTCCAAACTGTTAGAAAACCTCCGTTTCTTGCTGGAAGTGCGCCGGAAGACCGTCGTTTGGGTGCCCATCGTGGCTGAATCCATGCGAAAAGACCGGGGTTGTCCGGTATTCGGCTTCGAACACGAGGGTCGTTTCTTCTACGGTTTCCCTTGCACCGACGGGGCGACTGTGAAGGTCGGCGAACATACAGGGGGAGGGTCCATCAGGAGTCCCGAAGAACTCGACCGCTCGCTGCACCCTACCGACGTCGAGCCGGTGGCCGACTTCATCCGCCGGTTTGTTCCCGGCCTCGAACCCCGCGCCGTAAAACACTCCGTGTGCATGTACACCATGACCCCGGACGAACACTTCATCATCGATCGCCACCCCGAGCACTCGAACGTGGTTTATGCCGCCGGGTTCAGTGGCCACGGATTCAAGTTTGCTTCTGTGATCGGATCCGTCTTGGCCGACCTCGTCACGACCGGCACCACCTCGGAGCCGATCGGTTTTCTTCGCGCCGACCGACCAAGCTTGCAACACCCGCGCTGATGAACTTCTTCCACCATGTCGAATGGCCAAACTGAGGTGTCCATAGTCGGGGCGACCCTCGCGGTCATGGGGGCCGCGGTCGCGTGGTTTGTCGTTCGCGGATGCGTCACCTTGGTTCGGGCCCACGTGCGGCGCTGGCGCGGCCAATGTGAGCAATGCGGCTACGACCTGACCGGTATCGATTCAGGGAGGTGTCCGGAGTGCGGGTCGAAGGCTGCGCGTATCTGAGTGCCACCGTCGTGTCACCGAGGCATAGATAGGCTGGGGCGGTCAGCCGTGAGGTAGCTTCGGAAAGGCCCGTTCCGCGGCGTATCGGCTGACCTTGTCGTAGGTGGTCGCCAGGAAGCCGATGACCGGAAACCCGCCGCGCTCGAAGGGCGATGGTCCGAGTTCTTCAAGCAATTCCAGCGGCGTTTCCGGCGGGGCGACGTGAATCGAAATCGCTTCGAATTCCGTCCCGACCTCCCAAAAGCGGTCGGCCATTACCTCGATCGGCGGCGAGGTCGGAAAGATCGTGGGCACGATCTTCAATGACGCCGGCATTTCATCCACGCGCGCCTCCGCCGCCGCGGTGGTCGTCGCCTTGGCCGTTGAAGATTCAAGATTCGTCATGACAAACTGATCCTTGGACGCGCGTTGATCTTCGTCGCATTCGCCCATTAAGGCAAATCGTTCCAAGTGTTTGCTGTTCGACGCGTGTTTTTTCCAACGATTACCAGCCATTTATTCAAAGTTCACCTGGTTGTAACTGTTGCGCCCTATGCTTCATGCGTGGAAAGATGAGCGAGGCGCGCGCCGTTGATAACGATGCTGTTTCCCGCGCGATTCCTCGATTGAATCACGAAAGGAGCTGATCATGGCAACATCCGTTTTCTGCATCGCCGCGACTTCGCCTCAGGCCTCTGGAATCGTATCTCGCCTTAAGATGTCGGGCTTCAGCGACAACGACATTTCGGCGATTTTTCCCGATCGGTCGGGCACCCATGATTTCGCCCATGAGCACAAAACAAAGGCTCCCGAAGGCGCTACCGTCGGAGCCAGCACGGGCGGCATCGTCGGCGGAGCCCTGGGTTTGTTGGCCGGCGTCGGCATGCTCGCCATACCCGGGCTGGGCCCCTTGATCGCGGCCGGCCCAATCCTGGCCACACTGAGCGGCGCCGCCGCCGGGGCGGCGGTTGGAGGAATCGCCGGTGCCCTCGTCGGAATGGGGATCCCGGAGTTCGAAGCGAAGCGCTATGAAAACAAAGTCAAGGACGGCAACATTCTGATCTCCGCCCACTGCGAGAATTCAGAGGAGATCAAGAAAGCCAAGGAAATCTTCGAGGACGCCGGGGCGACGGATATCAATACGAGTTCGGAAGGGACGGCCCCGACTCCACGGAAGGCCCGCACCGCGGCGAGTGAGCACGCGGTTCGTACGTAGCCTTCCAAACGGATTCGACGCAGCCAATGGAAGGCGCGCCCAGAAACTGGGCGCCCTTCCTAGGCGCATACCGACAACGGGGTGGAGTCCTTCTAAGGGCGCCTTGGGTGTTGCTTTTTCGTTGGTCTTGATTTTCTCTTGATCCATCGGTGCGCGTGAATGCGGCCGTACTGCCAAAAGCGTTAGCGGCGCTGGTTTGAAGGAAACTGAACATGAATAATCGCGTAATCATAAGGTGCCTTGCGACGACCCTGTGTTGTGTGGGCGTCGGTTGTAAAGAGAACAACGAATCGACGACCGCGCCGAAGCCGGTGGCCGCCGACAACACCGCCAAGAACAAAGCCGATCGCGACGCGAACACCAAGACGCCGATCGACCAATCCGAGAGTTCGGCGGATGTCAAAATCACCGCGGATATTCGCCGCGAGATCATGAAAACGGATATGTCCACGAATGCGAAAAACTGCAAGGTCATGACCGAGAACGGCGTCGTGACGCTGCGCGGTCCAGTGAGCAGTACCACGGAAAAAGATCGGATTGGTGCCTTGGCGAGCAGCGCCACCGGAGTGGTGCGGGTGGACAATCAGCTTGAAATTGCCACACCGTGAGTCGTCGACCATAACGAGTCGCCATTGAATCGGGCCGCACCTCTCCCCGGTTGCTATTTTCAACGGCGCGGCGCTACAAGCCGCTCCTTGCTGGCCGCGGGGGGCTCAGATCAAGTGCAACGGGGTGAGCGTCATTTGCGTAGGTAAGTTCTGCCGTCGTCGGGCGACGGCCGCCCAGCGCTCCCGACCCTGAAAGGGTCATTGTGAATAGCCGGGGGTTGAGCAACGCGAAACCCCCGGACTCGGCATCGCCAGAAATCGCCGACCCTGAAAGGGTCGTCTCATCGTCGCATTCAGATATCGCGGATCATGGGCGACGGCGTGCTTCTCGGCGAAGTTCCCGACTTAGAGTTAGACGACCCTTTCAGGGTCGCATCGGTTTTGCACAGATACCGTGGGCGGCGCTTCGCTTGCCCACGGCTATTTTCGAGCAGCCTTTCAGGCTGCCTGCGTCCGGTGGGGCGCGCCGGCTGTTGCCGCACGCCTTGGGGTGAGCATTCTTTATAAGTTGCGCGCGACGTAAATAGGACCGTCCCCGTTTTGCTTAGAGGGGAACAGGGTTGCTGTGAGACGGTGCCTACTAAGTTGACGCTTACCCAGTGCAACGATACCTCCAGATTATCGGTTGTAACCGCCTGCCCGAAGTGTTAGGATGGGGTATCGGTTGGGTCGCCGGCAGGGGTGCTGCGCCCGCACACCGCCCATTGTGTCCCGCCGAGAAAGATCGTGCGATCGTCGCGTCAACGAATCAAATGGAGGCTCTGAGTTGTCAACCAAGGGAAAAGAATGGCGTTGGATTCTTGGGATGATGTTGGGCTGCGTTGGACTTGTCCACGGGCTTGCGATCGCCGGAGGACCAGTGGGAGCCAACTGTTGCTCGGGCGGTAATTGTTCGGTTTCGCAAGCGGCCACGTGTCCGGGCGGGACAACGACGGCCGCGGCGCGCTGCCTGAATGATGAAAGCCTCCTTTTTTGGGGTACCATTGAACACCTCTATCGATTCAATCTGGAAACAAACGAGCTGGAAACGTTCCCAACCATCGTTGGGGACATAATGGCCGGCGCCGCCGTTGATCCAATCCGTCGGAAGCTGTGGATCTCGGTGTATTCGGAAAACATCTACCAGATGGAATTCGATGGCACTTCGGCCGTTCTCATGAGCAACTCGCGCGCGGCCCATCAGATCGCCTTGGACCTTGTGCACGGGCACGTCTACTGGGGAGCGTTCGGGTTGCGGCAAATCCGCCGGATGGATCTGAACGGCGATTCTGAAGAGATCATCCTAGATGAGCCGGCGGGTGACATTGAGAATCTCGCCGTACACCCCTGGAAGGAAAAGATCTATTTCGCAGTGCAGAACGACCTCAAGCGGGCCAACTTGGATGGCACCAATGTTGAAGTTCTGTATACGACAGAATTCACCGATCAGCGAGTGGATGCGGTCGCGGTCGATACCGGTGGGGAATACCTCTACTGGGCTGACAGCGGGGTCATCCGTCGCGCGTCCTTGGATGGCGAAAACATCATCGACGTCTTCACCGGCGTGGAACATCCGATCGGAATGGTCGTCGATGCTTGGGGGGGAAAGATTTATTGGAGTGAACCCGGTATCGCGATTCATCGCGTCAATCTCGACGGTACCAATCCGGAGACCGTAACGACAGAAGGGTTTCTTGGCTTCGCCTTGCACCGAGAAGTCTCCGATTGCAACAACAACGGTGTGGATGACGTGTGCGAAGGGATGCAGGATTGTAACTTCAACGGCATTGGAGATCGCTGCGACGTATCGGCGGCCATCAGCCTGGACTGCAACCGCAATTTCAAGCCGGACGAGTGCGAACCTCAAACGGATTGCGATTCCAACGGCGTCAAGGACATCTGCGATATCGCGGACCAGAGCGCGAACGATTGCAATTGGAACGGGATTCCCGATCCGTGCGATATCGATGGCGGGCTGCTCGAGGATGACAACGGCGACGACGTGCCGGACGTTTGTCAGAACAAGAGCCGGTTTCTTACGTTCGCGCCTCCCCCGGCGGGAACGGACTACGCGGTGCGATTGAAGTTCATCGATCTGCACCTATTCGGCTCCATGAACGGTGAGGTGCGATGGCTGAACGCCCCGGGGGTGTTTAACAACGGAATCGGAGCGGGGACGTTCTGGGCGTCGTCGGTCGGATGCGACGCGGCGTTGCATCAGTGGCCGGCGACGGCGGAGGTGAGCGTGTATGGGGCGGCCATCGTTCCGGACTCGGAGTACGAGGTCCGTTTCGCCGACGCCGCGTGCCTGGCGTTGGGCGAAGAATCGTGCATGACTTCGGCGATCACGCTGAAGACGACGCGCTGGGCGGACGTGCTCGATCCGTTCTACGGCTTCCCCAGCACGAACCAGCCGAACCCGAGGGATTTCGCGGCAATTATCGCGAAGTTCAAGGATTTGGCGGGTTCGTTGCACTTCACCCGAGCGCGGATCGCGGGAAACGACTTGGACCCCAGCGGGCATGTGAGCTTCATGGACATCTCGGCGTGCGTCAGTTCGCATCAGGGATTGCCGTATCCCTACGCGGGGCCGGCGGCGTGTCCATAGAGTAGGAAGCCACAAAGCCACGTAGTCACGAAGGGGAAACGAAGGCCGGCCGCGGCGCCCCACGTTCTGCGTCACCGTGGACCCCGTGGACGGGGGCGATACAATCGCGGGCTTGGCTTCAGACGTTCCCATTCAGGCCGTCGAAGGCCGCTCTCGGGCGGTGACGCGGCCCCAATTGGTCGTGCACGGATTGTGGGCCCGGGGCGAGTTTCATCTCTGGGGCTCCCGTCGTTTTCAACCACAGGCCGTCGAGTCCGGCGGTGATTCGAATGAATCCGCGCAGGCCGCGACCGAAAATGTCCGGGTGCTCGATGCGGAGAACCTTCGGGCTCACGTCGGCGATCTTTGGGAGAGTCTGCTTATTTCTGGGGCCGCCGATCGAGCTGTAGAACTCCAATTCCCATGTCAGCCTGGCTCGATAGCGCCTTTCCTATCGAAATCTCCACACTCTCCGGTCGCGGTAGAGTGGCGTTCGTATCCCGTCTCGACGCTGGCGTTTTCCGTTTCTGATGCCGTCGATTTGCTGAGCGCGCCGGTGACTTCGCCCGACGTTCAGCTTTCGGACTCGTTTCGGTATTGGCAGCGTGTAGCTTGGCTGGCATTGGAGCTGCTGGCCAAGCAACGGTTCATTCCGGCGGTAGACCGCCTGGCTGGCGATCAATATCGCGGCTACTGGCGGGTCGTGGTGGACGACGCGCACACTTCCGCTCGGCTTCGTGATCTGATCGTCTCGATGCCACCGGTGTGCCGGGCGTTTGGGCACACCGGGCAGACGGTCCAGGCGTCGGAGCTGGTGGAGAGTTTCCTCTGGCGGGCGGTCGATGGTCTGGTACGCCGCTGCCTGGAAGGGGACGAACTCGCTCACGCGCTACATGCCCCGCCGGCGGGCTATGAACCTTTGCAAACGCGCTGGCTGCGATCACTGGTGTCGAACGATCCGATGCTCGCCGGGACGCCGTTGGACCTCGCGGCCATTCATCAGGCCGTACACGGCTGGATCGGCAAGCTGCAACCGGCGCCGGAAGCGAGGCCGTTTCGCACGTGCTTCTTACTTGAACCGCCCGATTCGGCCGATGGTCCCACCCTCACTCGGGTGATGACGGGTTTGTGGAAATTGACGATTCGAGTGCAGGCCACGCACGATCCCAATGTGGTCGTGGACGCCGACCAGGTCGTCGACGCGGCACCGGGCGAGGAGCCGCGGATATTGCCCCGCCCGTTCGCGGAGGCCTCGGAACCGGTCCGCGCGGACGTGGCCAGGGCCGCCCGGTACTTCCCCCCGCTGGAACCGTGCGCTCGCGCGGACGGTCCGACAGTGTGCGAATTGAGCACCGAAGACGCATATTCGTTCCTTCGCGACGCCGCGCGGGTGCTGGAGAAGGAGGGATTCGTAATCTGGACGCCGCGCTGGTGGCGAGAGGACCGGCCACGGTTGCGCATGCGGCTGGATATTCGGGCAGCGGCTGGAGAGGAGTCCCCTCCGACGGGGGCGATGAGCCTCGACGCATTGGTGGCTTATGACTGGCGAATCGCCATCGGCGACGAGGAATTGACTTCCGAGGAATTGGCGGAACTGGCGGCGATCCAGGAACCGTTGGTCCGGCTGCGCGGGCGGTGGACCGAAGTCCGGGCGGCGGATGTACGCCAGGCCCTGGCTTTTCTAGAGACGAACCGCTCCGGGCGCATGACGATCTTTGAGGCACTGCGGCAATGTTACGTGGCGGACGATTTGAACGCCGGTCTGCCCATTTCCGGCCTGCGGGCGCAGGGATGGTTGGAGCGGCTGCTGAACGCCGGCGGAGCGGAGCAACGGGTCGAGGAAGAGCCGCAGCCGGAGGCGTTTCGAGGGAAGCTACGGCCGTACCAGCTTCGAGGTGTCAACTGGCTGTCATTCCTTGCGCGGTTGGGGTTGGGAGGCTGTCTGGCCGACGACATGGGCCTTGGCAAAACCATTCAACTCATCGCCCTATGGCTCCGCGAGCGGGAGTCGGGCCGATCGCCGGGTCCGACATTGCTCGTGGTCCCCACGTCGCTCGTGGGAAATTGGCAGCGAGAGGTCGAACGCTTCGGCTCGTCGCTTCGGGTCATGGTGCATCATGGCCTGGAACGCTTAACGGGGCAGGAGTTCATCGACGAGGTCGTTCAATATGACATAGTCATTAGCACCTATGGCCTGGTATACCGGGATTACGATCATCTGGCCGCCGTCGAATGGCATCGAGTCGCCCTGGACGAAGCCCAGAACATCAAGAACCCGGCCGCGAAGCAATCGGCCGCCATCCGCTCGCTCCGGGCCGTGCATCGCCTGGCGCTGACCGGCACGCCCGTGGAGAACCGACTCAGCGAATTATGGTCGATTCTGGATTTCTTGAATCCCGGCTATCTCGGCGCAGCCTCCGATTTCCGCCGCCGATTCGCGGTGCCGATTGAACGATACCACGACGCGGATCGCGCCCACCGCCTGCGTCATCTGATCCGGCCATTCGTGCTCCGCCGGCTCAAAAGCGATCCACTCATCGAAGTCGATCTGCCGGAAAAGATGGAGATGCGCGTCTTCTGCAACCTGACCAAGGAGCAGGCGGCGCTCTATGAGGCCGTCGTCGGGGAGATGCTGGGACAGATCGATCGGTCCGACGGGATTCAACGGCGCGGCTTGATCCTGGCGGCGCTGGTTAAGCTGAAACAAGTGTGCAACCATCCGTCGCAGTTCCTTTCCGACGGCGGCGACATTCGCCACCGCAGCGGTAAGTGCGAACGGCTCGTCGAAATGGTCGAGGAGGTGCTCGCGGAAGGCGACCGGGCCCTCATCTTCTCGCAGTTTCGGACGATGGGATCGCTTCTGAAAAAAATGTTGGAAGAGGCGTTCGGGCGGGAGCTTCAGTTCCTGCACGGCGGGACAACCCGCCAACAGCGCGACGCCATGGTCGCACGGTTTCAAGATCCGAACGAAAACACGCCGCTCTTCATCCTTTCATTGAAGGCCGGCGGGTACGGCTTGAACCTGACCGCCGCCAACCACGTCTTCCACTTCGACCGCTGGTGGAACCCGGCGGTGGAGGACCAGGCCACCGACCGCGCCCACCGCATCGGCCAGGAGCGCCGCGTTCAGGTCCACAAGTTCGTCTGCGTGGGCACGCTGGAGGAGCGCATCGATTCCATGCTCACCCAGAAGCGCGCCCTGGCCAGAAACGTCATCGGCTCCGGCGAGGATTGGCTCACCGAACTCTCAACCGACGAACTGCGCGATCTGTTCGCCCTCTCCAAAGATGCGGTGGGAGAGGAGTGATCGCCATCCCGACAAACCGGGGTAAGCCCCTTCAAGCAGTTTTGGGTGAGCGTCATTTGCGAAGGTATGGGCCCAAAGGCCGAGCGTTGTACGAACGGAATTCAGGCCGCTTCAGCGGCCTTCCGCCAGCGTAGCCGGCATTCAGGCCAGTCCTTTAGGACTGGTTCGCGGTGCCCACCCTCCTTTTGAAACGGAGCCCGTTTTCAACGGGCTTTCTGTGTCCTGAACACCTACTCATTTGAGGCTCACCACCTCAGCTTAGCTGGACATTCACCGGGCCTTATGGGATAATGCCTAAACGACCGGCGGCCGTGGCCGCCCGCGCATAGGTCCAAATCCTGATTGCCACTACGCGGGCGCAAGGGGCCTGCGTATTTGAGGATTTTCGCAGGAGTGGCCCTCCATGTCGGAGAAAAAGAGAATCATAGGGACGAACAACGCGCTGAGGGGGGGGGGGGGGGGCCTCGGAAAAAAACCGAAGAGGGGGGGAAAAAGAGGGAACGCCGATGGGGGGGGGGCCCAGATGCCCACCATGGGGGACGCGGCACTCA